>Ga0180432_10003454_pt1 | contig 22487 bp, 16 predicted proteins | sample SS_ome_10_FD_132414 | JGI IMG/M metagenome (GOLD analysis project Ga0180432, IMG submission 132414) | Hypersaline lake sediment archaeal communities from the Salton Sea, California, USA - SS_1_MS_2 metaG | ecosystem: Environmental > Aquatic > Non-marine Saline and Alkaline > Hypersaline >...
GCCTTCAATTATACGAAATAAACAATGACAGAGACCCCATCTAATTTCGTACACCTTCATGTTCACACCCAGTACAGTCTTCTTGACGGAGCCATAAGGATCGATCCGCTTTTAAAGCGTGTCTCAGATTTTGATATGGACGCCGTGGCGATCACCGATCATGGAACCATGTTCGGAGCCATGACGTTTTATGAAAAGGCGAATAAGGCCGGAATAAAACCGATTATCGGGTGCGAATGCTATCTGGCCCCGCGACGTCTTACGGAGAAAACCTCGCTGGATAAAAGGGGCCTTTCCCATTTGATCCTTCTGTCCGAAAATCAGGAAGGATACCGAAATCTTTGCAAACTGGCCACCATTGCCCAGCTTCAGGGATTTTATTACAAACCCCGCATCGACAAAGAAGTCCTAAAACAATACATTAAAGGACTTATCGGCCTTTCGGGATGTTTGCGCGGTGAAATCCCCAGGCTGATTCAGGAAAACCGAATAGATAAGGCTGATGAGGCCGCCCGCTTTTACATTGACATCTTCGGTGAGGGAAATTTTTTCCTGGAGGTTCAAAATAATGGTATAGATATACAGGAAAAAGTGAACCAGGCTCTTTTGGAAATGAGCAAAAGGCTTTCCATTCCTCTGGTTGCCAGCAACGATTGTCATTACCTGGATAAAGAAGATGTTCGTGCTCATGATGTGCTTTTGTGCATCCAGACGGGAAAGACCGTTCATGAGACGGACAGACTACAATTTAGAACCGATCAGCTCTATTTAAAATCAAAAACCGAAATGTATTCCGCTTTCAAGGATTATCCGGGTGCTCTTGAAAATACCGTGGATATCGCCAGGCGCTGTAATATAGAATTCGATTATAACTCGTATCACTTCCCGAAATTTGAAACCTCATCCCTGCAGACAGTGGATGAGCTTTTTGAACAAGAGGTGAGGGATGGGTTTAAGTCCATATTCAAGCGAATAAAGACAAAAAATCCCGATGTTGATAAAAAGCTTTATGTTGACCGTATCGAAAAAGAGATTGCCGTCGTTAATTCCATGGGGTTTCCCGGGTATTTTTTAATTGTTGCTGATTTTATCCGATATGCCAAAGAAAACAATATTCCTGTGGGACCCGGAAGGGGATCTGCGGCAGGAAGCCTTGTTGCGTATTCCCTTGGAATCACAGACATTGATCCCATTGAGCACGGTCTTATCTTTGAACGCTTTTTAAACCCGGCTCGCAAAAGCATGCCGGACATTGATGTCGACTTTTGTATAAATGGCAGAGAAGAAGTCTTCAAGTACGTGGTGGAAAAATACGGCGGTGGTGATTATGTCGCCCAGATTATCACATTCGGAAAACTAAAAACCCGGGCCGTAATTCGCGATGTGGGCCGGGCTTTAGATATACCCCTTTACGAGGTGGACGCCATTGCCAAAATGGTGCCCGATGTGTTGAACATAAGTCTTGACGCTGCCCTTGAACAGGAGCCTCGGCTTAAGGGTCTGGCGAAAAAGAAACCGGAGGTCGATGACCTGATCAACATCTGCCGTGTGCTGGAAGGACTCCCGCGGCATGCCTCAACCCATGCTGCCGGCGTTGTTATCGCAGACAAGCCCCTGGTGGAATATCTACCGCTATACAAAGGTAAAAAGGGTGAGGTGGTTACCCAGTTCGATATGAAATGTGTAGAGAAGATCGGACTGATTAAGTTTGACTTCCTGGGGCTTCGAAACCTGACGGTCATCGCAAATACGCTTAAGCTTATCGAAGCAGAGGGCGGCACACCGCCTGATCTCACCAACCTGGATTTGTCGGATCCCGCCACATATCGTCTGCTTGAATCCGGCGAAACCACCGGCGTATTCCAGCTGGAAAGCTCGGGTATGAAAGAGTTGCTGGTAAAATTAAAGCCGGAGAGCTTTGATGACATTATCGCACTGGTTGCGCTTTATCGTCCCGGTCCCCTGGACAGCGGAATGGTGGATGATTTTGTGGACAGAAAACACGGTATAAAAACGGTTGAATACCTTGTACCACAGCTCGAGCCGATTCTGAAAGAAACTTACGGAGTTATTGTCTATCAGGAGCAGGTGATGAAAATTGCCGGGGATCTGGCAAATTATTCCATGTCCGAGGCTGATGATCTCCGAAAGGCCATGGGTAAAAAAATTCCCGAGATTCTGGCCAAACACAGGGAGCGTTTCATGCAGGGAGCTGCGGACAACGGCATCCCACCTGATAAAGCCGGAAAGATATTTTATTTAATGGAAAAATTCGGGGGATATGGATTTAACAAGTCCCACAGCGCCGCATATTCAATGATAGCATATCAGACCGCTTTTCTAAAAGCTCACTTTCCGGTGGAGTTTATGGCGTCATTGCTTACCAGTGAAATGCATTCCACCGATGGTGTTGTCAAATATATTGCCGAATGTCGCAGCCATGGGATTGAGGTCATTCCTCCGGATATCAACGAAAGCGGCAAGGAATTTAGCGTAACCGGATCCAAAATAAGATTTGGACTTGTTGCAGTTAAAAATGTTGGTGAAAACGCCATCGAATCTATTGTCGAAGCCCGAAATGAAGGGGGGAGATTTTCTTCGCTCTGTGATTTCTGTGAACGCGTGGATCTGAAAAAGGTTAACAAACGTGTTGTCGAGAGTCTTATTAAATGTGGCGCCTTCGATTCCACCGGAGATTATCGTTCTCGGATGACGGCGTCCATGGAGAACATTCTCGATTATGGTCAACGGGTTCAGAAAGAAAGATCGGATCCACAGATGGGTTTGTTTGACATGCCGGGAAACGCTCCGGCCATTAACTTGCCCCCCCTGCCTGAAATCGATGAATGGAGTGAAAAACAGCTTTTAGCACTTGAAAAGGAATCTCTGGGTTTCTATATCACCGGACATCCTTTGAGCGGCCATGAAGATATTCTGGAGAAGTTCACCAATGCAAACTCGGCCGGGTTAAAAGAGAAAAAAGATGGTGCAACCGTAAGAATAGGTGGAATCGTCAGAAATTTAAAGACCATAAAAACCAAAAAAAAAGGGAGCTTGATGGCCTTTGTTATCTTGGAGGACCTGCATGGATCTGTGGAAGCTACCGTTTTTTCTTCACTGTATGCAAAAGCTCATGACCTTTTAAGCGATGATCGTCCAATCCTTATCCAAGGACAGTTGCAAAAGGATGAAAACTCGGTAAAGATATTGGCCGACACGATCATACCGATTGATAAGGCTGAAGAAACATGGACTGCAAGTGTCCATTTTAATTTGGACATAACCCGCACACAAAGAGAGTTACTGGTTAATTTAAAAGAAATTTTTAAAAGACACCCGGGTTCCTGTCGTGCATATATTCACCTGTTGAACCCCGACAAAACAGAGACGATTATTGCGTTGTCTAACTCTATGAAATTAAGGGCCGGTCTGGCGCTGACCCGTGAAGTTAATCGATTTCTTGGCTATAATGCTGTAGAAACAGATTGCGGGTTTGCTATGTCGCCGGTTAAAACCTGATCCCGACAAGCCCGCCCTCCTGCCAAGCAGAGTAAGGCGGACGGGCCGGAACCAAGAATACTCGCCACCAAGGCACCAAGACAAGAAGGATTTTATTTTGTTATTTCCTCTTCGTGCCTTGGTGCCTTAGTGGCGAGAAGAAAAAAGTTTCCCCTTAAAGAGCATAAAATGGGAGATTTTTCAAAGGTCTGGAGACATAATTCAGCATGAAAGTACCTCTGCTTGATTTAAAAGAACAGTATCAATCTATTAAGGAAGAAATTTTAAAGGTTGCGGAAGAAGTTTTTGAAAGCCAGTATTTTATTCTGGGTCCAAGGGTCGAGGCCCTTGAAAAGGATATTGCCGGTTATTGTTCTTCAAAGCATGCCTTGGGAGTTTCATCCGGAACCGACGCCATTTTGATTTCGCTGATGGCAACGGATATGGGAGCTCAACAGACGGTTATCACAACGCCGTATACCTTTTTTGCGACGGCAGGGTCCATATTTCGTACCGGTGCCCGCCCAATTTTTGTGGATATTGATCCGGATACCTATAATATGTCACCCGAGAGCCTGGAAAGTGTCATCGCTTCCATGACAAACAAAGAACGGGAAAGCCTTAAGGCTGTCATACCCGTTCATCTATATGGCCAATGTGTCGATATGGATCCGATCTTAAAAATTGCTAAAGAATACAATCTGTTTGTAATTGAAGATGCCGCACAGGCCATAGGAGCGGAATACCGGGGTCGGCGGGCAGGATCAATGGGCGATTTTGGCTGTTTCTCTTTTTTTCCAACAAAAAACCTGGGTGCTTTTGGAGACGGAGGCATGGTCGTAACGGGTTCCGATGACCTGTATGATAAATTGCGCGTTCTTCGGGTTCATGGTTCCCATCCAAAATATTATCATAAATTGGTCGGCGGTAACTTCAGACTGGACGCGTTCCAAGCTTCAGTTATTTTCGTAAAACTGAAACACCTTGACAAATGGACCCAATCCCGCCAGGAGAACGCACGTAAATACAGAGAACTTTTTGCAACTGTCGGAATTGATGATGTGATTAAGCTTCCGGTTGAAAAGGAAGAGCGTCATATATACAATCAGTTTGTCATATGCGTAAAGGATAAAAGAGACGAGCTTCGCCTGTTTTTAAATGATGCCGGAGTAGGAACTGAAATATATTATCCGGTTCCCATGCATCTTCAGGAATGTTTTTTGGCGCTGGACTACAAAAAGGGTGATTTTCCCGTGGCCGAGTATGCGGCTTTACATACCTTGGCTCTTCCGATATATCCTGAGCTTTCGGATGATCAGATTGTATATGTGGTTGAAAAGATAAAAGATTTCTATGATCGTTAGGCGCTTATAAGTTTCAGAATGTCCGTCATATCAGGAGGGACGGGGGCTTCAAAACAAAGCATCTTTTCGGTTTTCGGGTGGGTGAATTGGATTCGCCAGGCATGGAGCATCTGCCTTGGAACCGATCTAAGCAAATCATTTGCGGTGCTTTTTCCAGCCTTACGACCCCCGTAAACCGAATCACCGACAACCGGGTGTTTTATGGCGGCACAGTGGACTCTGATCTGGTGAGTTCGCCCTGTTTTGAGACTAAGCTCCACCAGGGTCGCCTGGACAAAACGTTTCCTGACCCGCCATGTTGTTTCGGCCCTGCGACTTTTTCGGCTATGGGTGGACATTTTTTTTCTATCAACAGGATGTCTGCCGATGGGAAGTGAAACCGTGCCGGAATCAGATTCCATCCTGCCATAAACAAGGGCCAGGTACTTCTTTTTAATACTTCTCGATTTAAACTGCAGGGCCAGGTCATGATGTGCCACCGAATTTTTAGCAACCACCATCACACCGGATGTGTCCTTATCGAGTCTGTGTACAATTCCCGGCCTTATTTCTCCGCCGATCCCTTCAATTTCCGGGCAATGATAAAGAAGTGCATTCACTAAAGTGCCGCTGTAGTGGCCCGGTGCAGGGTGAACGACAATTCCCGGTTGTTTGTTTAGCACTATAATATCATTGTCTTGGTACAGAATATCGATGGGAATAGGCTCGGGTTTAAACGATACCGGTTCAGGTGGCGGAATGATACCACAAATTTTATCACCTGTTCTTGCCCGATATCCGGGCTTTTTTGCTGCTCCCTGAACCCGAATTTTTCCATTGAGAATCAGGTTTGCAGCAACAGAACGGGAACAACCGGAAATGCGGGAGGCAACTAATAGATCCAGGCGTTTTCCCGAATCAGATGCATCCACAAAGATTGTAAAGGCACTTGGGTCGTGCATATCTTAAAAAGGAGAGTGGTTAGTCGAAATTATCGGAATTATCTGAACTTTCGGGTTTTTTAGGAGGGAAAAGCGACTCCATCTCTGAAATAATCGTTTGTTCATCGGTATTTCTAGCCGTGGAAAGTTCCGTTACCAGCAGTGTTTGGGCAGTATCATAAAGTTTACGTTCACCAAAGGATAGATCCTTTGTTAATTTTAGTAGAGAAAGGTCCCTGTAAACTTCAGCCACATCATAAAGCGAACCGGTTTTGATCTTTTCCATGTATTCCCTGTACCTGCGATTCCAGGTCTGGGTTTCACCAGGCAAGTCCTCTCTTTTTTTCATGACGTCGTATACTTTAGAAATGTCTTTTTCATCGATCACATCCCTTAGGCCGACCTGTTCGACATTCCATGTGGGAATCATGATTGTCATTTGGTTTTCGAGAATTTTCATCATATAAAAATCATGTTCTTCACCGTTAACGATCTTACTCTCAATAGAATTAATTTTCCCAACACCATGTGCCGGGTAAACCGCAAGATCCCCGGCTTTAAATTCTCGCACTTTTTGCTGAGATGCCTTTGTTTTTTCGTTATTCTTTTTCATACTCATTTTAACACCGGTTAATTCACTTTTATATGTGTCATTGGTTGCTTGTTATTCAACCCTCAACCAATATTTTCCCGATGGATTGGGATTTCCGCAAGATTTTAACAACAATTGATTCATACCATATAATCAACGAACAATCAATAAAAAAGGATCGACGCAAATTGCGCCGATCCTTTTTTGTTTAAACAAGTTTTATGAATGTTTTATTACAGCAAAAATGGTACCATCAGCAGTGCAACAACATTCAGTATTTTGATCATCGGGTTAATGGCCGGTCCTGCGGTATCCTTGTAAGGATCGCCAACCGTGTCACCGGTAACGGCCGCTTTGTGGGAATCGCTCCCCTTGCCGCCCAGATGCCCGTCTTCGATGTATTTTTTGGCATTGTCCCAGGCAGCTCCACCGGTGGTCATGGAAATTGCAACAAAAACTCCGGTAACGATACTTCCGATCAGAAGTCCGCCCAGAGCAACCTTGCCAAGCAAGAAACCGACAATAAGTGGTGCAACCACCGGCAATAGTGCCGGAACAATCATTTCACTCAAAGCAAACTTGGTGACAATGTCAACACAGGCGCCATAATCGGGTTTGGCAGTCCCTTCCATGATGCCCGGAATTTCGCGGAACTGGCGGCGAACCTCTTCAACCACTGCCCCACCGGCATTGCCCACCGCTTTCATGGCAATGGAAGCAAATAGGTACGGTAAAAGACCGCCGACAAAAAGACCTATGATAACATTGACGTCGGACAGGTCGAATTTAATGGCAGCAGCGCCCTTTTCACCGTGGATAGCAAATTCCTGTACATAGGCTGCAAACAGAACCAGAGCCGCCAGACCGGCAGAACCAATGGCATATCCCTTGGTAACCGCTTTGGTGGTATTCCCCACCGCATCCAGAGGATCTGTGATTGCCCGGACGCTCTCATCCATTTCAGCCATTTCGGCAATCCCGCCGGCATTATCGGTAATCGGTCCGTAAGCGTCAATGGCAATAACCATACCGGTCATGGAAAGCATGGACATGGCTGCCATGGCGATTCCATAAAGGCCCGCAAAGTAATATGACAGATAAATTGCCAGGCAGATGGTAAGAACCGGAGCCGCCGTGGCCTGCATACTCACGCCCAGACCGGCGATTATATTAGTGCCGTGGCCGGTTGTAGATGCTTGCGCAATCTGTTTCACCGGTGCGTAAATGCCTGTGTAGTATTCTGTAATGATAACAATGAGAACGGTAAGAATAAGTCCGATAAGCGTGCAATAGTAAATGTTCATGGCGGAAATACCTTCCAAGTTACCCATGAACTTGTTGCAGGCATAGTAGAATGCAATGGCTGCCAAAATGGCGGCACCGAACATCCCTTTGTACAGGGCGCCCATGATGTATTCACTCTTTCCGAGTCTCACAAAGAAAACAGCGATCGCAGAAGCGACGATTGAGATAGCGCCGAGCACCAGCGGAAATTCAACTACGATTGGTTTATCGGGAAAAAGAAGATGACCGATCAGCATGGCGGCTACGGCCGTAACCGCGTATGTTTCAAAAAGATCGGCGGCCATACCCGCACAGTCGCCCACATTGTCACCCACATTGTCGGCAATGGTCGCCGGGTTTCTGGGGTCGTCCTCGGGGATGCCGGCCTCAACTTTACCGACCAGGTCAGCTCCCACATCAGCTCCCTTGGTAAAGATCCCGCCGCCCAGCCGTGCGAAAATCGAAATTAGGCTTCCGCCAAACCCTAAGGCCACCAGGGCTATAACATCATGGGTTGCGGTATAGTATCCGGATATGGCGGTTAAAGCCAGACCGGCCACTATCATTCCGGTAACTGAACCGCCCTTGAAGGCCAGAGCCAGGCCGGCCGCAAGTCCTTTTTTGGCGGCTTCTGCGGTTCTTACATTGGCGAGAACCGATACCCGCATTCCGATATATCCCGCCATGAACGATGCGACTGCACCGATCGCAAATCCAATGGCGGTTTTTGCGCCAAGGGTGGCAAAGATTATAATGAAAATAATGATACCGGCAATGCCCATACTTTTGAGCTGGCGGTTCAGATATGCAATAGCGCCTTCTTGAATAGCACCGGCAATTTCCTGCATCTTTTCATCTCCGGCAGGCGCTTTCTTGACCATTCCAGCCAGAGAAATCGCAAAAAGCACTCCAAAAACACCTACCAGCGTGCAATACAACGGTAAATTGTTCAATACAGCTTCCATTTTTCCTCCATCTGAATAGTTAACTTGAAATTACAATTCTTTTATTGTTGAACCTGTTCATTCCTTCCTTTGCACCTTTACAAAGGATTGTAACTACAGCATCCCGGGCCTCTGTAATGATCCGGTGTAAAAGTTTTTTTTCTATTATAGTAAATTTTCCCAGAACATAATCAGCAGCACTAATCCCGGCCTCGGGTCGCCCGACGCCGATACGAAGACGTACAAAATTACCTCCGCCAAAGGCATCTATTATTGATCTTACACCTTTGTGTCCCCCATCCCCTCCTTTCTCCTTTATTTTTATTCTTCCAAAAGCAAGGTCTATGTCATCGTGAACAACCAACATGTCCTCGCTTAATATCCTGAAATATCCTGCAACTTTCTGAACCTGCGGCCCGCTTCTGTTCATAAAGGCCATGGGTTTTGCCAGGATAACCTCAACACCGTCTATGGATCCGCGTGCGAAAATGGTGCCAAATTTTTGTTTTACAAGGGCGATAGAAAAAACTTCTGAAATTTGATCCACCACCATAAATCCTACATTATGCCGGGTATTTTTATAAGTATTACCCGGATTGCCGAGTCCGACGACCAGGCGTATACGTTTTTGCGGCATAAAAAAAGTCCGTCACATTATTTTTCATCACCGGATTCAGGTTGTTCTTCACCTTCTTCAGCGATGACTTCTTCACCCTCCTCTACCTCTTCTTCTTCAGGCTCTACCTCTTCTTCTATCTTGGGGCTGATTATTGTTACTACCGTAAAATTTTCATCACCCAAAAACTCAATGTCACTTTGACGGGGGATATCAGCCACGTGAATCGAATCTCCGATATCAAGATTCGTAATGTCAATCTCAATAGATTCCGGAACATTGAGGGGCAAGCACTGAACCTCAAGTTCGCGTCTGATGATCTGAAGCATGCCCCCAATCTCGACGCCCTTTGACTTACCAGTTGTTGCCACAGGAACATTAACAATGATCTTACGATCCATTGTGACCTCATAGAAATCGATGTGCAGAAAGTTGCGTGAAACCGGATGGATTTGCAGTTCTTTTACCATAACCGTCTTGGTCGATGTTTCTCCATTATGAGGAATGACAAGGTTTAAAAGGACCTGGCCGATTCTTCCCGTCTTCAAAATCCTTTCGATATCGATGATATTGACGGAAAGCAGAACAGATTCTGTATCCGGGCCGTAAAGCACGGCAGGTATCTGCCCTGCCTCTCTGAGTCTGCGTGCAGGACCGTTGCCTGTGGTGGTTCTGATATTTGTTTTTAATTCGATTAACTCCAAAATATATTAATCCTCCTGAAAAAACTTTTTCCATTCTGCCACTAAGGCACCAAGACACGAAGAAAGAATAATTAAAATATCCTTTGTGTCTTAGTGCCTTTGTGGCAATTTTTTTTTGGTTCCGGTTTATCCGGGTTAGGTTTTATACAAAAAGAGAAGTTACAGAATCTCCTTTAAAACTGCGAATAATCGCTTCGCCAATCAACTCCGAAATCGAAAGCACCTTGATTTTATTACAGGCTTTGGCACTTTTATTTAAAGGGATCGTGTCTGTTACAACCAGGGTTTTCAAGTCCGAATTCTCAATCCGTTCGATCGCCGGCCCTGACAGAACTGCATGGGAACAGCTGGCATGAATCTCCCGGGCGCCATTTTTCATGATAGCTCCGGCAGCTTCGACAAGAGTGCCGGCGGTATCGACCATGTCATCAAGAATAACCACGATCTTATCCGTAACATCGCCGATGACTGCCATGGCCTTGGCTTGGTTGGGAGCCTCTCTCCGTTTATCAATGATAGCAAGGCCGGCGTTTAAGCGCTTGGCAAATGCTCTGGCCCTTTCAACACCACCCGCATCCGGAGAAACGATCACCAGGTCATTATTAAATTTTTTTCTGATATAATCGATAATAACCGGAGCAGCAAAAAGATTGTCCACCGGTATGTTGAAAAACCCCTGAATCTGACCGGCATGCAGGTCCATTGTTATGATCCGGGTTGCACCGGCCACGGTCAGTATATCCGCAACCAGTTTGGCGCTGATCGGAACGCGCGGTGCTACCTTCTTGTCCTGCCGTGCATATCCGTAATACGGAATTACCGCTGATATCCTGTTTGCCGAGGCACGCTTTAAGGCATCCAGCATCAGAAGCAGCTCCACCAGATTTTCATTTACCGGAAAACAGATGGACTGAATGACAAAAACATCTTTTGATCTTACGTTTTCATCTATTTCGATCTGGATCTCACCGTCACTGAATCTTTTTACCTTTTCCCCTCCCAGAGGAACTTGGATATATTCACATATTTTTCGGGAAAGGGCCGGGTTTGAATTTCCTGAAAATATTACAAAATCATTCATTTATATTACCATTTGCCATTGACACTACCTGGCTGGGGCGGGAGGATTCGAACCTCCGAATGCAGGAACCAAAATCCTGTGTCTTACCACTTGACGACGCCCCAAAATCATAAATACAGGGTTGACAAGCTATCCCTGTTCCGGGTGGTCTTCTGTCTCTTTTGTTATCATATTGACAAGATACAACTGCCACTTTTCGCTCTCTGCAAGTGCGTTCTTTGCTTTCAAGGCTTTATCCGAATCGGAAAAAAGGCCGAATACCGTGGATCCGCTGCCCGACATGAGCGCTCCCAGTGCGCCATGTCTTAAAAGAGCCTCTTTAACTGAAAATATGCCCGGATACATTGATGTCGCAGGAGTTTCAAGATCATTGCATAAATGGCATCTCGGATTAAAGCTCTGCTTGTTCAAAAGGAAACTTCTAAGTTTTTTTTTGCATTTTGTCAATCCTAAATTGAGATTTTTATAAACCTTGGCCGTTGAAATGCTAAAACCGGGAAAAACCAATAATATCTTAAAGCTTTCAAGTCCTTGGTAAGCTTTGAACTTGTCACCGATACCGGATACTATTGCCGGTTTCCGGAAAATAAAAAAGGGCACATCGGCTCCGATTGAAAGTCCCATGGATATGAGTTTATCCGGAGAAAATGGATAGCCGTAATAGCGGTTCAACCCCAAAAAAACAGAAGCTGCATTGCTGCTTCCCCCTCCAAGACCGGCTGCAACCGGTATCTGTTTTTCTATGGAAATTTTTACGCTTTCATTTATGTTCAGGGTGTTAAAAAAAAGAGATGCAGCGGCAAAGGCAAGATTTTTCTCATTTTCAGGAACCTCCGGATGGCTGCAGGAGACAGAGGGTTCCTTAACGCCAAAAGTAAGTGAAACCGTATCGTAAAGTCCGACACAGCACATCAGGCTGACCAGATCATGATAGCCGTCGGGTCGTTTTCCTGTAATTTTCAGAAACAGGTTTATTTTAGCAGGAGAGAGAATCCTCATAAGATGTCCGGATTATCCCTTTTCTTTTACATATATCATCCTCAGATCATATAGAATATTTTTCAGCATGGTCTCTTCATCCTTTGTCAAATTCCCTTGGGTTTTCTCTTCCAGCATGCCTAAAATATCTATGGTCTGTTTTGCAAGGGGCAGGTTCCTCGTCTTTTTCCCGGTGGCAGGATCGTCAATGAGTCCGAGTTGTACCAGTACAGATGAATTCAACGAAAAAATAAAGGTGGCAAAATTGATTTTCGGCAATTGATAATCTGTTTTATCCTCTTCTGGACCAATTGCCTCTTCGGATTTACTTTCCTCAACCTCTTCTTCTGAAGGTTTGGTTGCTTCTTCTTTGGTCTCTTGATCCTGATCCCCTTCCGCGAACATTCTTTTGTCTTTGATAATAAAATCTTTTTTTTCAGGCATTTGCGATCTCCTAAATATTTTGAGTTATAAAGGTAGCCTCAAATCGCCACCCCCGGAGGTAGCGATTTTAACTGATTCATAATACAAATCATGAAACACGGGAGACAATGAATTCCCCGATTTTTTCCGCAGATATTCCAAAAAGTTCTTTCATTCCCACGAGATCAATATACTGTTCATCCCACACCACACTGTTTTCCTGGACAATGTTTTTGATGCGCTCATATTTTCCGCCCAGGGCCTTTATCTTTACATCCAACGGAACATTTTCTTTAAACGATATATTCAACAACAGGATGTGTTCAATCAAATTCGGTGTGGCCGCAGAGGTGGATATAATGGGAATAACGATAATGCTTCGGTCGTCTTTCCGTCCTATGCCGATGTATACATTCCCTTCCCGTACAATGATTCTTTTGGTCCCCTTCAGTAGGCGGTCGGTTTCCACACGGGACGGAATCGGTTTTAAGGTACCTTCTTTTTTTATTATTTCGATGGTGGTTTGATCTGTGGGTTCACCGAGAACGTTCAAGCCTTGGATTCTGTAAAAAATGGCTCCTTTTATCCTTGAAACGATTCCCTGTAGATTTTTAAGAACCATAATATTCCGATTAATCAGTTGAGACGCATGGATGTTGTATTGGGTTAGTGCTTCGAACAGAATCCCTTCCAACTTTTCACTGATACGGCTTGTCCCCACAGTGACGGTTTTGGCCTGGTGCCGGATAGCATCCACCGGTCGGGACATGCAGTTAATTGATTCTCCCAAACACTCAAAGAGTGTGTTCAACATGTTTAGCGCCGTACCCTTTTTCCCGAAATCTATTTCAAAATCAGATACCGGTAGTCTCCCGGACAGATATTTTAAAAGCAAGGTTAGATCCGATGCTGCTTCAAGACCCATGGCAGACGGAAAACTGTTATCGCTTTTTTTCCTTCTGAATTCTTTATAGAAAAAAGCGATTTTTTCCCTGAAAGATTTTTCAAGGATCAATTCGTAAACATCCAAGCCCTTATTCGCATAATCGTCTACAATTCTCTGGATATCTTTATTGAACCCGTATAAAAAACGTGACCCTTCATCAATTGCCATGGCAGCGTAATACCCCCAGATATGTCCCACCAGGGTGTTCAGGATGGGTGCAAAATGCTCACTGACAATCGGGACGTGAAAAACATCCGCTGCATAAGGCTCAAAACGGTTTTCACCCTCGTTGGCGATGACAACGACTGTAGCCTTATGTGCCTGGAATATCGCCGTATCCTTTATAATATCTCCGATTACCGTTCCCCTGGCCCCGGCGGCGCAAACGATGATCAGCGGTTCCGATGACAGGTCGATGTGTTTTTTATCCTCAACATAATCAGATGAAATCGTTTTATAACAAAGCTCACTCAGTTTGATCCTGATTTCATCTGCCGAGGTCTTGTTAGGGCCGCTGCCTACGGCGGCCCAGTATGTCTTGGTTGTGGCAAGCCTTTTTGCAGAGTTTCCGATTTTGTTATGCATTGAAAGGATTTTTCTCATATGGCCGGGCATTTCAAGAAGCTCTTTAATTTGTGCCTCAACAAAAGAATCACTCCTGCGACCTTGAAGTCGGGCAATCTTAAGAGCCAGAAGAGCACCTGCAACAATCTGGGAATAGAAGGCTTTTGTTGAAGCGACCGACATCTCGATATCCCTGCCGCTGCTGGTGTACATAACACCGTCAACCTTGAAAGTGATATCCGAATCCCTGCGGTTAACGATGGCCATGGTGTAGGCGCCTCGTTCTTTCACCATATCGACGGTACGATTTGTATCTGTGGTCGTTCCGGACTGGCTAATGGCAATCACAAGGGAGTCTGACATCATTTTTTTATCGTCATCGTCATCAAGTTTAAACCCGCTAAGCTCCGATGCTTTGATTGCACTGATATAAAACAAGGGATTGTTCATATAGTAATTCAGAATGTCTGCACATGCATGTGCAGCAACACCGGCAGTGCCCTGCCCAACAAAAAAGATTCGTCGTATTTTTTTATCCAGCAGGGCCTTCTGCAACGTTTCAGGGAATGTCTTTTCATTCAGGGTGACGACATACCGCCGGATCTTATCTTCTTTGATTTTCCAACGATTCTGAAGAGTCTTTTCCACAGAATGCGGAGATTCCGAAATTTCTTTCAAAAAGTAATGGGGAAAATCCTGGCGGTCTATGTCTCTTGAAGTAATTTCGGTATGCTTTATATCATTTTTACTCAGCTTGACCGGGGTATTGTCATAATAGATTGCTTTAATGCCGTCCATGCCGCCGGCGGAATCCTGATTCAAGATGAAAATCTGTCCCCGGGTTATGCCGTCTCTGCCTTGCACTTCTTTTTCACCGTCCATCTTGATAAAAAAGGGGGTCTCTTCAATCAGTCCGTATACCTCTGAAGTCGGCATATAGTAATCTTTTGCAATACCGATAAAAATGGCCTGACCACTTCCTTTCTGAGCCAAAAAGATCTTGCCTGGAGCCAGATCGGTATGCATTGATATGGCATGTGACCCCTTGAAGTCATTTACTGCCAGGCGGAAGGCTTCTTGAACCTCAACACCCTGGTTAATATACTTTTCGATCTGAAGGGGTATGATCTTTGTATCTGTAGTGATATCCGGAGGTATAACACCGCCGTGCTGTTCATATTCATTTTTAAGTTCCATATAATTGTCGATATCTCCGTTCAGACAGGCGTGTATGATACCGCTTTTTGGAGCACTGCTCCCTGAGGTACTGTTGTCCACAGGATGACAGTTGGGTTCGCTGATAGCGCCCACCGATGCCCAGCGCGTGTGGGCGGAAATCGAATGGTATTTCGGATGGAATGAGACCAGTTTATGGAGAATCATATCGTTTTTTATATGTTTGCGTAGGGACTGAATATTATCCCCGAGACTCCCGACTTCAGCGGCAACTTTATAGGTAAGGGCAATGGCTACACGTTTTTGACCGTTTTCGTCTCCTGACTCATTTACTTTGATTCCCAGGTTAACCAGAACATCACGGGAAGACCGCTCTTTCAACTGATCATAAAGATTTTCCTTTTTGATTATTTCTTCGAATCCGTCAAATTCAGAACCCTCAAGAACAAACATCATGGATATTCCTGCAGAATCGCGACCTCTGACTTCCAGACGGTCTATACTGTTCAGCACGGCATTGATCTGTTTGAAAATATTGACTTCATAACTGATGGGAGTCTCATGTTTATCTCCCAAAAAACTTTTTACCTTATTGATATTAATTGCAATTTCAGAGGTAAGGCACCAGACAATATCTTTGATAAAATCGATACGCCGTGACAGAATATTTACTTCATCAGACTCAAGATTTCCCATTTGGAGGTCCAGCAACTGCTGTTCTTTATCAATGAATTCGAAAAAATGGTCGGCCATTTTTTCAAGTTCGCGCTGACTGTCCCGGTGAATGAAAAGATTATAAAAAAGATCATTGCATTTTAAGTTTCGCACGTTTTGGAAAAGAGCGTCAATCTGCTTTTCCCCGCCCAGATAATGATCTTCAAGATTCAAGCCATTTTGCCTGCAGTTTTCATAGCAAAGATCCTGGATTTTTATGAACATATCTTTCAAAGAGTTAATGTCGATGCCGTCATCTGTTTTATTCTTTTTCTTAAAAGAAACAATCCCTGCGAGTCCGCAGCACAAAATGTTATCTTGGCATGGTAAAAATATTATGGAACCATCCGGCAGGTCGGCCATATGTCTTCCAAAATATACATCTGCAAAAAGACAACTCAAAATCAGTCCAGATATCTGACTGATAAGACTGAAGATTTTAGTTAAACAATTCATTGACACTCCCAACATCGATGAATTCGTGAAACGTCGAATTCACCATATTAAAGGTTTTAAACATCAGGTCGCGGCTTTTTTAAAATAACTACGGAAATATTTTCTCATTGCAATCCGTGCGTAATAGCTCGCTCTCAAACCAATGTATTTTTCATGGGCAACAATTACGGATAAAGCGATCTTTTTCGGTCCGTTTTTTTCTTCGGCAAATCCCACAAACCAGTCATACCGGGCATCGTGAGATTTGTTGTCAATGGAGCCTGTTTTGCCGCCGATATTGAGTTTGGAAAGAATCTTATCTCTTCTATATCCTCTGAAAGCCTTTCTGCAGGTGCCGGAGCGAATAGTAGCGGCCATGAGTTGATTAAGGACTTTAGATGCCCTGGGAGTAATTGCCTGGTTAATCGTGACCAAACGATTCCGGTAAATGATTTCTCCTTTTTCGTTAATGATCTGATCAACTACCGTAGGTTCCATGATACTTCCCTGATTGATGATTGCCGAAGCCATCATTGCACCGTGAAGAGGAGACATTTTTGTTTTATTATTGAACCCGCAGGCAACCTCAGCCCATTGGTAAGGTTCGTCGGACAAATAGACGGAGCTCGGGGCAATCTTAATCTCAAAATCGATGTTTTTGTTGAAGTCAAAGGCCTCAGCATACTTTTCAAGCGTATTTTTTCCAAGGTAAAGGGCGCCGATTTTTCCAAACACCGGATTAACCGATTGCGCAAATGAGTCCCGAAATGTTATCCGGTTGGTATACCTGTTTATCCGGTCTTTAAGCTGGGACTTATACAGGGTGTGTTTTCTCCCGTTATATGAAAGCTTAGAGCTTGGATTAAGACCACATTTCTCAACAACTGCAGATGCGGTAACGATCTTAAAAATACTCGCTGCGGGGAATCTGCTATCCACGCACGGGTTGTTAGAGGGATCTGTCTTATCAAAACCGACCATACATAAAACTTTGCCGGTTGCAGGATCCATACCCACGATTCCAATGTATCTGGATGTGTCTAATTTTAACTTTTTTAGAAGATAGTCCTGCAATTTTATGTCAAGACTGGTGTCAATTCGAAGTTTACGGCCATCCGAAAAAAAGTCGAAACTTTTATTTTTAAGATTTACAAATGATATATGTTTAAGCAGGTCCCGAACATTGCTTTTGTCTACTAACTTGCCAAAATTGAGGCGGGAATCGATTTTTTTATCACGGGATGAGGAAAAATAATGCGTAATCAAATGAGAAAATGATTTTTTGCCAAGGCCGACGAATATTCCATAACCCGCAACGAGTAAAACAATAACCAGGGCGAATGATTTAATGGTTTTATTGATTAATCTTTTTTTGGTGGCAGCCCATTTCAAATTATTCTGATACTCTCTCCATCCCGGTCTTTTGAGGGCTGCTTGTTCGGTTTCAAGTTTGTGGGAAATCATTGATTAATGGATAATTAACCTTCAAACGGTTGTAATTTAGAATTTTAATATTGAATATAATTTTAACTTAGAGCTGTTCCCGGTTTTACTTTTTTGTCCAGTGTTGCTACCGTACAACCATTTTCATCGATAGCGGCCAGCAACATACCCTGGGAGAGTATCCCCATCAATTTGGCAGGTTTGAGATTTGCAACGATAATGACCTGTTTGCCCACCAAATTTTCGGGAGAATAGTCTGCAGAAATCCCGGCAATAATGGTTTTCCTTTTACCTAAGTCAACTTCAAGTTTAAGCAGTTTTTTGGCTCTGGGTATTGCTTCTGCATGGATCACGGTAGCCACCCTGAGATCAACCTTATTGAGTGTGTCGAGGGTTATTTCGGGCTTGATGGCAGCCGGTTCAGAACTTCGATGGCTTACCTCCGGCCGCAACGCATCCCTTTTTTTTAGATCTATCCTCGGAAAGAGTGTAATTGATTTAGGCAAATTCGTGCCGGGAATCAGGGTTTTCCATGTTTTTAGGGAATCAAGATGATAGAATGGTTTTTTCGGGTTTAACCCCAGATGTTTTTGCATGGTCTCGGCCGTCTCCGGCATTATGGGATAGATAAGGCCGGATATGATTCTAAGGGATTCAAGAAGATTATAAATTACAACTTCAAGTTGCTTTCTACTCGATTTCTTCTTTGCAAGTACCCAGGGCGTGGTCAGATCAATATACTTGTTCAACTGGCTGATCAATTCCCAGATGGCCATGAGCGCCTTGTGAAAGGCAAACGCTCCCATATTTTTTTCAAAAGTTTTAATGGCTTGCAATGCATCAGATTTCAGTCCGAACCCAAGTTCCTCTTCCGTTCGGGAATCGACTTGTGGAACAACTCCTGAAAAATATTTATGCACCATTGTTAGAACCCTGCTGAACAGGTTGCCCAGATCATTTGCAAGATCAGAATTAATACGCCGTACCAGTGCCTTTTCACTGAAGTTGGAATCAAGCCCGAAAACCATATCTCGCATCAGAAAAAATCTGAATGAATCGAGTCCGTAAACATTTTTCAATTGAAGCGGTTCTACGACATTTCCCATGCTTTTTGACATTTTGCTTTGATCGATATTCCAGTATCCGTGAACATGCAGTTGTTTATATATCGGAATGCCCGCCGCCTTTAAAATGATCGGCCAGTAAATGCCATGGGGCTTTAAAATATCTTTGGCCACTATGTGTTGTACAACCGGCCAGAATCTTTTAAATAGATTCCCATCCGGATATCCCAAGGCGGAAACGTAATTTAAAAGTGCATCGAACCATACATAGGTAACATAGTCTTTATCAAACGGCAGCGTGATTCCCCATTTGAGTCTTTTTTTGGGGCGGGATATGCATAGATCCTCAAGGGGTTCCTTAAGAAAGGACAGAACTTCGTTTTTATAACGTTCCGGAGTTATAAAATCGGGATTGTTCTTAATATGATCAATCAACCAGTCCTGATAACGGCTCATCTTGAAAAAATAGTTGGATTCTTCGATAGGTTCAGGTTCGGTTTCATGGTCAGGACATTTGCCGTTAACCAGTTCCCGTTCCGTATAGAAACGCTCGCATCCAAAACAGTAAAGGCCTTGATATTCACTAAAATAGATATCGCCGGCATCATAAATTTTTTGCATGACCTGTTCAACAATCGCAATATGGGATGTATCGGTCGTTCGAATAAAACAATCGTATTTTATATTAAGTTCGGGCCAGAGCGTCCTAAAGAGCCTGCTGATCTTATCCACATACTTCCTGGGACTTAGATTCTCCTTTTTAGCAGCACGGACAATCTTGTCACCGTGTTCGTCCGTACCGGTAAGTAAGAACGTTTCTACTTGGCTCATGGAGTGAAACCTGCGGAGAATATCCGCTACAATGGTTGTGTACGCATGGCCAAGATGGGGTCTGGCATTAACATAGTAGATCGGTGTTGTTACATAAAAGGGTTTTGACATTCTTAATCCTATTTTTTTCCCCTTAAGATTTTATCTAATCCAACTTCTATATCCTGACCATCATCTAAACGAATGGCTATTCGATTGAAGATCGTATTATGGCGTATTACCTTGCCTTTTCCTTTTTTAGTTTTTACTGTTTCCCCTATTTTTGGGAATTGTGACTTAATTTTTTTGTACATTTCATATTCGAAGGTCAAACAACACATAAGTCGGCCGCACTGGCCGGAAATTTTTGTGGGGTTTAATGACAGCCCTTGTTCTTTTGCCATGCGTATGGAGACAGGTCCAAATTTCTCAATAAATGCCGAGCAGCATATTTCACGACCGCACCTTCCGATACCACCACACATCTTCGCTTGGTTGCGTATTCCCACTTGTCTCATCTCTATTCTGATACCGAATTTTTTAACAAGCATCTTGACGAGTTGCCGGAAGTCAACACGACCTTCAGACGTGAAAAAAAATGTCAATTTGCTTGCATCAAAGGAACTTTCAACGGAAAAAAGGTTCATTTTAAGCCCAAGTTCATTGATGCATTTTAGACAATAGGAGTGGGCCTGTTTTTCAATATTAAGATTCTTCTCTCTTTGACGAAAATCTTCTTGATTTGCCAGACGAAATACCATTTTCAACGGCTTGCCTGTTCTTCCTACTGTCGACTCGTCACAGGGTGCCGGAACCAATGCAACGGTTCCGAACGTAAGGCCTTGTTCGGTTTCCACAATCACATGGTCCCCGCGATTAAGCACAAATGCACCGCTGTCAAAGTCGTAAATCTTTCCGGAAGGTTTGAATTTTATTCCAACTATTTTTTTCATATCAAGTTTCGTATCCTATTGAACGCCCTATGTTTCAGATACTCTGTATCATGTATAACCTAAAATCTGCATTAACTTTTTTCGAAAGAGATAAATTTGCTATCAATACAATGCGGTATTGAGATATAATTGTCAATATCCACAAACCGATAACAGGCAAAATAAAAGGATGAAATCCGTATTAGATTTCGAAAAAAGTTAACCCTTCGGGAGCCTCGTATCGGCCGGACATACAAGGCTTGCAGAATTTAGGTATAATGAGTCTTAAACTTTTGCAAGTCGCATTATTAATACTTCTAAAGTCAGACGCAAATTTGTGTTTGCCTGAATATGTTTTTGAGCTGATTCAATATCATTAATTTTTGAAATCAATGAAGTAACGTTCATCTTTTCGGAAGCACGTTGAATTCTTTGGTTTAAGTCCCTGTTGATAATTTTTTCAGGATGATATTTACAGACAACAAGGTCTCTGAACCAGAATTTAATCACTTCAAGAGATTCATCAAGAATTTCTTTGCTTTTTGACAACTTTTCTGCAAATGCCATGCGTGAACCCATAGAACTTAGCGGTAAAGATTCAACTTCATTGATCAACCAGATTCTGCGGTTTATCCAATTTACCCTATTTATGATGTTGATCATGGAAACAGCTTTGGAAGCACTTCCGTTTGCCATGATTGCTATTATCTTTGCTTCGTCCGAATTCGCTCCATGCCTTTGTAGTAGCAACGACTCGAGATTTTTTCGGGAAATCGGATTAAATCTAATATGTTGGCATCGAGACACAATTGTAGGAAGAAGGTCGGATGTCTGCAAAGCTGTTAGTATCAGAATCGTTCGATCCGGAGGTTCCTCCAGCACCTTGAGGAGGGCATTTCCCGCTGAAGGATTCATGGCTTGGGCGTCAGAGATTATGACCACACGACATCTTGCCTCGAAAGGTTTCATGGCAAGAGTGCCTAAAAGGTTGCGTATTTGACCAATCCTGATAAAAGGACCCGAGGGTTTAAGTAGAATTATATCCGGGTGATTGCCCGATTCGATTTTCCGGCATGATTTGCAACAGCCGCAAGGGGTAATGGTTGTTATTCGATTATATGGCGTGGAAGTTTCGGTTCGGGTTCTCATCCTTTCTGAATGGTGCGTTGGCTTGATGGCCATGCAGTTACATGCCATTGCCAAAGCCATGGCTGCGGTTTTTTTGCCCACTCCTTCAATCCCGATAAAAAGAAGGGCGTGGGGTATGGTCCCATTTTGAAGGAGAGTGGTTAATAGTCGTATCGGCTGTTTTTGGCCTAATATGGACTCAAATCCAAATGTCGATTCATAAACAGACACAAATTTAACGTCTAAAAAATTCCACAGCTTTGTGAAAATAAAAATTTATCAATTTTTAAAAAACGGCAGTTTGTTTGATTTTATGATAATATTTCGTGCAGTTTTTCAATATCTTCTTCACTCACGTCTACTCCGGCAAACTGCCCCAGCGCTTCGATATTAACAATGACACGCCCTTTACCCTTGTACCGGGCAAAAGTTCCGATTACACCGGCAAAGGGGCCATAAACCACGATTACCCGATCTCCTTTTTTAAAACGGGTTCCGGTTATCACCGGATTGTTTCCTCCTACCATGATCTCTAAAGATTTTATGGTATCGGACGGCACGGGAATCGGCCCGTCTTTGTTCCCTATTAAACGGACCGCACCGACTGTTTTTACAATTTCGAGATGTTCATTAGGGTTAAGATCACTTTTTACAAACAAATATCCTGGGAAAAGTGGTACTTTGATCATGGCCTTTCGATCACGGCGTTTACTTTTGACTTGAACCTTTGGAAGAAAAACTTCTATGGATTTTTTAATCAGGCCTTCATTTACCACGTTTTCGAATCTGCTTTTTGTATGCAAGACATACCAGGAATATGTCAGATTTGATAATTTCATTTGCCTATTCATATATTATGTTCGGTTGAATA
>Ga0180432_10003455_pt1 | contig 22487 bp, 21 predicted proteins | sample SS_ome_10_FD_132414 | JGI IMG/M metagenome (GOLD analysis project Ga0180432, IMG submission 132414) | Hypersaline lake sediment archaeal communities from the Salton Sea, California, USA - SS_1_MS_2 metaG | ecosystem: Environmental > Aquatic > Non-marine Saline and Alkaline > Hypersaline >...
TAACTGCTGATTATCTATACACGCAAAATAAAACATCTATCTCTGATGGTGCAACAGGAGCAACTGGTTCTATCGACGTGGGTACATTATTTACGGTAGGTACTACTTCAACTTATGGAATTAGCTCTTCCGCTTTTGATACATACGATCCGTCTCTTAAATATGGAGGATTACATTACATAGTAACAAACAGCGGTGTAACCGGAGCTTCTCTTACTACTGCAGAAAAGAATGAATTGGTAAGTTTTGCAACCCCAAGTACAACGTCTTCCCCTTATTTAATAGGAACTGTTACTGGCCTTTCCGGATTGACCGGTTCTGTTATAAACCAGTTTTCTGATAATGATCTGGTTAAACTTAAAATATCTGGCGCGATTCAAACTGGTGGACAAGTTTTATTAACATGGACGCATCCACTCGATACAACTTCTTATGCAGCTCAGGGTATAAGCGTAACCCCATATACTGATTTAGTTGGTGCAACCTCTGGTAACATTTCATCTAACTACTATCAGTTAGCAGCTTCAGATTATTTAGATATAACTAGTGTTGATCCAGCAACCGGAGCAACTGCTGGAACACCTAATGATGTTTTAACTGGCCAGTTATCAACAAACTTCTATCAAGATTTATTGTACGGTGAACTAGAAAATGGTGATACGGTTTGGACACAACCTACTCCTTCCTCAGGTCTGAGATACTTGTCTTATGAAACAACCGTAGATAGGGATCAGTTTAACGTTTCCTATGCCAGGGCATTTAACAACATAGCAAGACTAAGTCCAGACAATCTGGAAGATTATCCTGCTTTTGGTGGTGCTTATGCTTCTGATAATATTGGTTTACCTGTAGCTGGTAATAAAACTGATATTATATCTTCTGTTGGTTCAATCAATCAATTTGTAGATGTGATAACACAGATAGATCCAACAAACTTTACTATCTCTTCCATAGATAATCCGATTTCTGTTGGAGATCTCTTGGTCTCTACTGATTTAGATATTTGTGAAACTGTCGGAAGTAATAGACAAAATAGACTTACCCGTGTTACTGCGGTAGCCCAAACCACAACATCGAATGTTGTTAGAGTTACTACAGCTAGGCCAGTTTACTACTATGCTGGAAGTCCAATCCAAGTACAGAAGTTTAAATCAATACCTCAATTTACAAGGTCTTTTGATTTCACTTACCTGCAAGGATTTACCATGAGAGATTCTCATAGGCCAAATGGAACTGATGCTAGAGTTTCTGAATTGCTTGATGTAATGTACAATACAAACATTGCAGCAACCCTTGCTGCTAAGGATGTTATCTCCTTCAGATACATTGTAGATACGTTTAGCGGTCAAATCCTACCTAACTCAAAATACCAGTTAAGTAAACTTGCAATGATGAGACAAAAGGCTTTGGCCCTTATCAATGCTCCTTCTATGAGTCAGTTTAGGGCATCAACAGATCCTAGATTTACTGATGCTCCTACTCAAACAAATCCATACCCATCTCTGAAGGCACAATACATTGCAGAAGGTGGTAACCTTTCGCTTAATCCTTCTTACACTTTCAGTTTACCTACTGAAGACCAAGGAGCTAAGTACGCAGCTTTCTATACCCCTTATTTGACACTAAGGGAGAATAATAGGAATATAAATGTACCTCCTGCAGCATACATCTCTAACAACTTTGTTAGAAAGTTTGCAAACGGTGAGCCTTACAGTATTATTGCTGGACAGAAAAGAGGGGTAATTTCGGGGCAGAACCTAGTAGGTCTTGAATATGACTTTACTGATGACGATAGAGGTTGGTTAGAGCCAGTAGGTCTTAACCCTATAATTAAAAGGAGAGGCCTTGGTGTAGTTGTATTTGGAAACCAAACAGCATATCAAACAGTTAACTCTGCATTCAATTTAGTTCACGTTAGGGACCTTCTCATAAGTGTAGAGAATGATGTAGAGGAGATCATGTCTAATTACCTATTCGACTTTAATGAAGATTCGATTAGGCTAGAGATCAAGACTTTGGTTGACAACTACCTTGATGGTGTTAGAGCTGGCGGTGGTATTTATGCTTACCAGGTAATCATGGACTCTTCTAATAACCCACCATCAATCATTGACCAAAATATTGGTATAATTGATGTGATCATCGAGCCTGCTAGAGGTATTCAGAAATTCATTAACAGAATTACTGTAACACGTACCGGAGGTATTGCTGCTGGTGGGTTTATCCAATTTGCTTAATTTTAGAAAATAGGAAATTTGGATAAATATAAAAAAAGGATAAAAGTAAATGGCTGGTTTACCGCATTATCAGAACTCAATTAACTCAGTAAATAAATTTGAGCCAGTTTACCTCAACCAATTCGAGGTAAATGTAGTTCCGCCAGCAGCAGTTGCTGGAGGACCAGTTCTTTTGGAGCATGTTATTTCTGTTGATGGTTTGGAAGTTGATAAGAATCCGAGCTTCGTTTCTCAAAAATATAAATTTGCCAAGAGAAACTATGCTGGTGGTAAACCAGATACTACCACTCTTGATTTGGGTCTGAAATTTACTGTCAACCTGGACGATGCTAACTCGATGTATGTTTTTAAAACATTAAGACAGTGGACTGATTTGATTTACAATCCGTTGACGGGTGCGCAAGGAATTAAAGCAGATTATACAGGAACCATTGTAATTTCTATATTTAATAAGAATGGTGATGTCTTTAGAAGGATTACCTTAAAGGACTGCTTCCCCCTTAAAGCTATAGATCCAATGGAACTAGAATATGTAAATGGAAACACCCTTTATGAGATCAGCATGACTTGGGCGGTTGATTATTGGGACGACCTTTTCCTATAAAATAAATAAAAGTAGATGGCAGGTTTACCACATTTTAATAATTCAAAGGCAGCGAGGAATAATTACGAGCCGGTTTTCTTAAACCAGTTTGAGGTTATTATTACTCCCCCTAATGGTATAAATCTAGCAAATACTACATTCAATGGTGAGAGTATTCTAACGCAGCAGGTGAAAAGTATTTCCGCATTGCAGGTTGATATTCAGCCATCTGATGCAGTTACTCAGTACTATAAGTTTGCTGAAAGAAGGTATTCTGGAGGTGAGCCTTCTACATCTGATGTCCAGTTCAACATGGATTTTGAGGTAAACCTTGACGATAATAATTCAATGACCCTGTATAAGATATTGAGACAGTGGTCAGATCTTATATACAACCCACTTACTGGAGCTATGGGTCTTAAGAGAGATTATGTTGGATCCATGGTGGTATCCGTTTTTAACAAGCAGGGCGATGTTTTTAGACGGATTACTCTAAACAATTGTTTTTTGGTTGAGCCCATTACACCAATGACTTTGTCTTACGATACCGGGGATGCTCTATACACTATTTCAACAACTTGGAAATCTGACTATTGGAATGATCTGTTCTTATAATCGGAACTTAGCTTAATCTTTTTTGTATAATTCTTGGTTTTCCTAACCTAGTGGTATATAAAGAAAATGTCAAACATGTCTGATAAAAATCTATCCCCTGAGGAGATCCTTAGGGAAAAAGAAATTTCTGGTGGGATTGTTTATGACGATCCGAATGGTTTAAATTTGGATACTGAACTTCCAGATAAAGTTTATCCTGATGCTCCGCTGAAAAAAGATGTACCTAGTGAGCCCATATTAAAAGAGGAAGCACATAAACCCTTGGATCTGGGTTGGAAAAACTTACCTGTGGGTATGCTCCCTTCTCAGGGCCTTTTTTATCCTGATGGAACTAGAATAGCAATAAGGCCAGCTGAGGTAAAAGAAATTAGACAATTCTCTACTATCGACGAGGACGATATGCTCGACATCGACGACAAACTTAATTTTGTTTTGGATTCTTGCTGTCGTATAAAATTTGACGATAATGGGGTTGTCTCATATAAAGATCTGAAACAAGAGGATAGATTCTTTATTATTATGGCCATTAGGGATCTTACATTTGTCAAGGGAGAGAATAGAATAATTGTTAATCCCGAAGGAGGCTGTACAACCAAGGGATGCAGTGGTATGGAAGGTATTGAACTTAGAACCGGGGTTTTAAGCAACTATGAGATCAATGAAAATCTTAAAAAATACTACTCTCATACTGAGAGATGTTTTGTATTCCCAATAAGGAGGATAGGTAAAACTATCAAAATGACTCCTCCCTCAATAGGTGTTACTAAAGCAATTTCTTCTTTTGTAAGAGAGGCTGTTAAAAGAGGGGATGAAGTCGACGAAAGCTTTATTAAAATTGCCCCTTTTTATCTGAGTGAATGGAGAGGCTTGGATTACTTCAAAATAAAAGAGTCAATGGTCTCCTCAGCTGAAGAATGGACTAAAGAGGAATTTTCAGCCTACTTTGAATTGGCTGAAAGGATTAAAATAGGTACTAAACTTAAAATTAGAGTCAAGTGTGATTCGTGCGGTGATGGGGAGGTCACCGCCCCAATTTACTTTCCCTCCGGGTTCAGATCTCTTTTCGTTATTTCAGATATCTTTAGAGAATTATTTTGACCTTAAATTCAGGCTGTGGAAAGAGCATGGGTTAGATCCAGCTTGGCTTGAATCCATTCCTTTTTACGAATACCAAATCTGGCTTGATAAATTGAATGATGCTGTAGAAAGGGAGAACAAGAAGAAACTCGAGGAAAGCGGACAGACTGAGGTGTTTAGCTTTAGTAAGTGATTACCACATTAGAAGATATATAGTTGGAAATAAAAACCCTTTTTGTGGCTGATTCCGACAAAATTCTCAAAGAACTAAGTAACTTAAGTAGCAACTTTGATTTACTTTACAAAGAACTTAAAGAGTCTACAAGATCTAATATTGAATCCTCGGATCAAGTAAGGGATCTTGTTTCTCAGATTAAGGATGGTAATCTTCCGGATGGTGAGGACCTAAAAGGTATATTTGAGGGCTTCACTAAATCTTTTTCTAAAAGTCTCACGGAGCAAAATAGCCAACTCCTTAATGGATTAACGGATAAGATTTCACAGTCTTTTACTGGATCCGTCTCAGATTTTCTTGGTAACGTTCCACAACAAATAGCACAAGTAAAATCTGGGGAAATGCCAGACTTTAATTCCCTACTTGGAGGAGATACTATAAAGGGTATTGTATCAAATGCAGCTTCTATGATACCAGGCTTGGCTGAAGGCGGGACTATAGAAAGCAATGGCATAGCTGTAGTTGGCGAAAAAGGTCCTGAGCTTGTTGAGCTCAAATCCGGGGACAAAGTAAGAACTCCGGAAGAGCAACTGATGGAGATGATGCTTCTGGAGGAAAGGGAAAAAAATGAAAAACTAGGAAGAATTAGAAGTTCTGGTTCTAACGAAAGAGAAACAACTGAAATTGGAAAAATAGGAAATACTGGAAGAGCTGGCTCTATAGAGGAGGGGATAGTAGAAAACGGAAAGATGGAAAACCTCAGAAGATTCTTACCTACTGAAGAGGAGATAGAAGCTTACCGTAAAATGCTGCTAGAAAGTGACCCAGAGTTTTATTCAGACCCTGATGAATTGCAGGAAGAGCTAAATTATTTTAGATCTCCAGAAGGATATGAATTAGAAACTAGGGAAACGATGACCCTAGAAGATATAAATAAGCTTAGCAGTCCGGTTACCCGTGAAGGAATGGATAACGCGGAGGGAAATTTTAAATCCTCCATTCCTGAAATTTTTGGGGAGCTACCAAATCTTACCAATTTCATAAATCCCCTACTAAAAGAAAATTCGGAATTTACATTACCAAAAGAAGCATCAACCATTTCTACCCCAGATAGGATTGAAGATTCTGTTGGGGATGAGGGTAGCTCAAAATTAAAGGATCTATTTGGGAGAGCAAAAGAGATGGCCCAGGAAAAGCTAAAAGAAGCTCAATCAAAAGTTACCTCTTCGGTTTCTACTAGCGTTTCTGAACTTAAAGAAAAAGTTCCCTCTTTACAACCTAAAAATTCTGCCGAAGAAATAAGAGCGCAAGTGGAAGAAAGGGTTTCTGAGATTAAGGAATCGATGAGTAAAGCTTCTGGTGGAAATTTCCCAGAAGCAGTTAACACCTCTTCAAAAAATGCTGCGGGTAATTCTTCAGCAAGGAAAAAAGATGTTCAATCTGGTATCAATACAAATAGTGTAGGTAATGGTCTATCCTCAGAGGACTTTAAAGAAATGAAATCCCTTCTTGCTGCAATATATCAAACCCTCAGGGGACCTTTAACAATTGCAAACGATGTGCCCTTTAGGCCCAATTCCAATAATTTCTAATAATTGTTTATAACTTTCATTTTTTCCAAACGGGAGAAAATCTTATATTTGTTTCACAACTACTTTTTTTTAAACCGAACCGTCCATGGAGGAAACATTTATCGATTCTGAAATTTTTTTTTCTAGTGAATCTTTAGCTCAGGGTGATTTTTGGATAGCCAATCCCCCACTTAATAAAGTTGCAACCTCAACAAATAATTTTGATGAAATAAGCGAAACCTTTTATTCCTTGAAGGATAGGAAGATGGACAGGGTCTATCTAGAAATGGCAAAGGTGTGGGCAACAAATTCTTACTGTGAGCGAATGAAGGTAGGAAGCTTAATAGTTAAGGATAAGTCTATTATCTCGGACGGATATAACGGATCTCCAACTGGATTTCCTAATATCTGCGAGGATTCCTCACACGTTACTCTTCCCCACGTTCTGCATGCGGAAGCTAACGCGATTACTAAATTGGCCAAGAGTACCCAAAGTTCAGATGGAGCTACACTTTATGTTACAGTTTCTCCGTGCTTTGAATGCTCAAAATTAATAATCCAGAGCGGGATAAAAAGACTGGTGTTCAAGGAGTTATATAGAAAACTTGAATCGCTTAAATTTTTGTTCGACGCAGGAATTGAGATTGTCAGGTTTAATAAATAGGGGTTAAAAGGAATTTACTAAGGGGAATAAATGGCAAAAGAAAAAAACATACAGGTCCTAGCTGAGAGCTTTATACAGACTAGGGCTGAGAGGGAATTTAAGTCTCTCTATGAAAGAGTAAAACCAGGTATACTTAATCACTGTTACGGAATTCTTAAGGACTTCGAATTAGCTGAGGATGCATTTTTAAATGCTATGTCTAAAGTATGGCAGAAAATCGATCAGTATGATAGCGACAGAGGTAATTTCTCAACTTGGTGTTATAATATCGCTAGAAATGAATCCTTGCTTCTATTAAAAAGTAGAAAGCGTTACATTTCACAAACTTCTGAAGAGATGGAATACACCTCAGCAAAGGCGGAGGAAAAAAATCCATCTTATGATATTGAGGAAGATCCTCTTTGGGATTTCTTATGTGGTGGAAGTGACATTGATGACGTATACGAACAAGTTATCGATGAGATTAAGGAACTTCCAGAGATCTACCGGGATATAATGATTGATCGCGAAATTAATGGAATGAAATACAAAGATATCGCGGACAAGTACAATATTAAAAAGAGGTCTATTGCTACCAGAATACGTAGGGCCAGAACCAAAATTCGTAAGAAAATGGAAGATGCAATGGGAAAATCTGATTTCAAGTGATGTGGAATATATTAGCAATATTTAGAATTTTCAAAGTCCTGAAGGAGCTTAGGATCTATTCGCAGTATAGATCTACCGTTAAAGAAGAAAGCATGAACTCCCCATTCTGGACAAGACTCAGACTTAGGTACGATTGGCTTAGGAGGATCTATACCGTGGTTAATTTACCGCCAGAGGTTACAATGTCTCGAGAGTTTCCTGTAGATGCTAGACCTGCATACGTTTTTGAAGAACTTAAGGGAGTAAACGACTATCTCACCAAATTGAATCTTCAGGAGATCATTACTCCAGTTCTTAAGCCATTACCAGAAACAAACGGTGATTCTTATTTGGTAGTCTATTATTTCTTTTTCCGTTATCTCTCCTGGATATGGATATTCAGGTTTCTATTAGAGGTTGTAGGAATCACATTACTAGTTGTTAATTGGAATTTTTTGATAAGTTATTTTGGATTTGGTTAATATAGAGAAGGTAAAGGAAGATTATCAGAGGAAGTTAGACATATTCAAGGATCCCAAGTTTATATTCAACGAGTCAGCCCACACGTACCATTTCGAGGGTATCAAATATGATTCTGTAACCACATTTCTTAAGAAGTTTAAAGTTCCTTTCGACCGTGAATACTGGGCAAATAGGAAAGCTCAGGAAAGAGGCGTAGATGTTTCTGTTGTGAAAGAAGAGTGGCAACAAAAGGCAAATGTTGCTAACGTCTTAGGTACTGCAGTGCATAAATGGATAGAGGATTTTTGGACTGGGTTGAACCCAGAAACACCGGAAGATCCTGAAGTCCGTAGTAGGGTGGAAAAATTTTTAACCCTGAAGGATGAAAGGTTTCAGGATCTTGTTCCGTTAGAATCCGAGCTCAAGGTGTTCTCTAAAAAATGGAGATTAGCGGGAACTGTGGATCAACCCTTTCTCATGTGGGACAAAAAGGAAAATAAGCTTTTGTTCCTGATTGGGGATTGGAAGACTAATAAGGAATTTAAGGACGATAAGCACCCAAAGGGTAGATTCAAAAAGCTTTTACACCCTTTTGCTGATCTTTACGAAAATTCACATAATGAGTATTCTATACAGATAAGCCTATATCGTTTAATAATAGAGGAGGAAACGGGTCTAGAAACGCACGGGGGATTCCTTTGCCATATTGGACCTCAAGATAAGCCCAAATTATATCCAGTAAAAGATCTTCGAGAAAGACTTAAGATATATTTACAACACAACAGAGAAGAATTTGATGTTTTTGACATCTCTGAATGAAACAATACTGTTTAAATTACTAAAAAATAAAAAGAAAGTAAATGGCAAAGTCAAAAAAACAAACCCAATCAAAAGTCGTAGAATTGGATGCTAGTCAAGTTGCAGACAACCTCAGTGAAGAAGCTCTTTCTAGATTAAATGAAGAGAGAATCAAAGCTGCTGAAGAAAATCTAGAAAACGCAAAGAAAAGGGTTTCTACTAAAGTATACGCGGTTCAATTTGAATCGATGTCCCATATTGACATGTTTATCGATTTTATGAACAATGATGCTGAGTGGAAAGAAAAAGAATCTCTTGGTGTTATTGAGATCTGCAAAGTTCTTGATAAGCTAAAGTCGGATGGTATCAAGAATAATATACTTTACCTCCAGGCTTTACCTTTGGAAGCAAGCCACTACTTTATTTCCAAGCAAAGTGGGAAGGGACTTAAGGAAGCAAAAGCTTTTATCTCCTTGCTAAAACCTTTTGAACAGGGTCTAGAGTCTGCTAAAGCGGATGCACAAGAGATTCAAGATTTAGAAAAAGAACTCGCTGCAGCTCAGCAAGGCATTGAATTAGCCTAAGAGCACATACACAAAACCATACATTTAAATAGGCTCCGATCAGTTGGGGCCTATTTTTTAGTGTATGTAGATTTGGTTTAGATATATAGTAAAACTAAAATTGTAAACAATCATGGTACAAAAGATTAAAGACAACTTCCAATTTATAGTATTGGGGTTCTTATTGTTGGTTTTTTTCAGACAATGCGGTGTAAATAGGGATATTGATCGGATTGAAAAGGAGCTTAAGAGTTCTAATACCGAGTTAAACGTAAAACTTGACTCTATTAACACTCTTTCAAAGGCCGAGATTAGACATGAAATGAATCAAGTCATGTTCCAATTCTTAATTTATGAGGATGATTTCGATAAGAAAAGAATCTCCCTTTCAGAGATCAAAAATAAAATAGAAGCAAGTGAGGAGTAAATCAAAGTTGGTAAACGGTTTTATCATCGGCACCTTTGTCTCCCTGTATTTAATGGTGTCTGTGATTTCAACTATTCACGTAATTGATTTCTTTAAGCTTTCCAATCCTACCTGGTTAGCTATATCCCTTGCAGTAGCTTTTGAAGTTGGTGCAGCAGCATCACTGGCTTCATTAATAGCAATGGAAAAGATGAATAAATCCCTTGTGTGGTTTTTGTTTATTCTTCTAACTGCTATGCAAGCAATGGGAAATACTTATTACGCATTTGTAAACCTAGGGGACTACACATCTTGGTCCGAACTCTTCGGCCTAATAGAAGAGGAGGAAATATTCCAAAAGAGGGTTCTTTCCATAGTCTCTGGTGCTATCCTTCCGATTGTAGCATTAGGATTTATAAAGTCGCTTGTCGATTATATCAAGCCTGATGAAAATGATAATAAAGATAGTGAGATTAAAGCTGATGAACAGACAGCCGTTGACCAAGAGAAAGAAGAGGCTCAAGATCTAGACGATTCTGATGAATTACAAGATATCAGTGAACCCTTAAAATATGATGATACCTCGGATTTGGTTGAATTACCCGGGGGAGAGCTTGAATTGGAGGATATGGCCTCTGGCGACAGCACAGAGGATGTTGAATCACAGGAGGAAAAAAAACCAATTTCACAGGACAACATTGAGATTGTAAATGTTAATTCAAACAAGAGCACTCTTAAAAGGGTTGATATGCCTATAGATCCTGATGTAAACCCAACTAGGCTTTAATAATGAGCGAGAACATAGGAGATAGTTTTGAAATATTCGGTGGTGGATCAAGTAACGGCGGTACTGGGTCTGGACTTCCTTTTGGCTATGGCGATAGTAATTCTGCACTAACAACAGGTCAATCCGGACCCTGGAATACTGAGTATACTTTAATTGCAAACGATCCTGGATCTTTAAGGAGGGTAAACCTTACTTTCTCAAATTATAATGATCCTCACGAGGTAAGAATATTCCAATCCTCCCTCAATGTAACTTACCAAGCAGAGATAGAGGAAAAATTGGACTTGTCTGAATACTTCCATCCCCTGCAATCTTTTTCAAGCTACCAGAAGCAAACCTTTGTTATCTCACCCGATTCTTCCATAAATCTGGACCCTGGTGATTTTGATACTACTTTAGGTGAGGTTAGCTTACTTATGGCAAGAGCTCATTACAATGCTGATGCAGTTGAGGACCAAAGGCTTTTATATTGGCATTACAATTCTGGATATAGGAATATTATGTCCGATATGATGATGCTTACAGGTCAAGTAAAACCAGATGCATCCTGGAGAGGCTGGCAGACTTTACCTAATATAGACGAGCAAGTCGGATATACTGGAGCAGCAACTGGTGGATTTGTTTTTTCAAACCCAACTGAATATCCAGTTAAACTTACAATATTAACTGCAAGCTAATGGCAACTAGACCTATAATATGTCCACCCCAACCTATAGATGGATTTCTTTTTAGAAGAGATAAATTCGTCCTTGAAGAGGATTACAATATCACTAATTTCTTTGATTTTAGTGATTTCCAAGATGAGGTTATATCTTATTCGAGATTAAAGGTAACTTTAAAGAGTGGTAAGAGCGTAAAAATTAGCCAAACTGATATAGGAGATGATAACGGATTTGTAAAGTGGGTAGCAGTTAAGGTAAAATACCCAGCTCCTAAGGATCCTATATTATATGGATCACAAACTCCGATTATACCCGGGGTTCCTACCCCAACCAATGGAACTCCTCAAGTTAAAAAATACATCTTTTGGACATATAGAGGAAATACCTATAATATAGGTGAAATGATGATTTTAACTGGTAGTAAACTAGGATCCACAGACTCTGAAAAAACTGGATGGAACCTTAGTGAAGATTTCCTTCCGTATGAGGACGGTGGAATTACCTTTAGCAATCCTCATAGTGATATTGACGTAAAGCTTGAAATTATAATAGCTAGATAATTTTTTCTAAAAATTTGAGTTTAGCTGGAATATATAATGGAAAAGTTTCAATATCATAGGTGTGATATATAGAAAGCAAAAAAACACAAGTAGAATGGACTTACTTAATCAATTAAAAACTCTTAGGGAAACAACCACTAACCCTGAAGTTAAATCTATTTGCGAATCCCATATTAATAAAATACAAAACGGGGAGAACGTAAATGAATCCGCGGTCCTTGAATCTGTTGATCAGGTTGTGAAGGAAAGCGAAGGCGAAAGCGCTGTAAATCCTATGGAGATGATCAGACAACAAGAAATTGAAAGATCTAAATCTGCAGCTCAAAGATTAATGGAATCTTGGGGAGGTATTGGATCATCAACTTCAAGAAATTCTGGATCTTATGTAGACGCTAAAAAGGATGAAAGTAATAACGAGATAAGCAATATCTCGGAAAGCCTGAAAGAAGTTGCTGAAAAAGATCCAGCAGCTAAAGCTTTTGTTGATTCTCAAGCAGTAAACAACTTAGGAGTTTATGAGTCTATTCTTTCCCTTAAAGGAACCGGGATTTATGAGCATCCTAATGTTAAGATCCTTTGCGAAAAATATACACATCTATTAAAAAGCAATAATATCCCTGAATTTTTGGTTGCTGAATCATTTGTCCAAGAAATTCAGAACTTTAACTGGGATAATAAAGTTAAGGCTGCTGTAGAAGCTATTAGTGAAAAAGTCCAATCACACCTACCTGAAATTGAGGTATCTAAAGCTCTTTACTCGATTGAGAAAAGCGCTGGTGCTGATTTCTACTCGCCAGTAACTGAATCTTTGAATAAGTGGTTAGTTTCAGAGAATAAATCAGTTACCCTGCTTTCAAAGGAACTTTCAAGATGGTCTTTTAACCCAACTGTTAGAAACCTTGTTAATTCTCTTTCTTTGATGGAGTCATCTGAAAGTAAACTAAATATTCCCGTTAATAACGGAAATTCTTCAGTTAGAAAGGTTTACTCACCTGTACATGTAAGCGGTGGTAAAACAGTGTTTACCATTGGTAATAATGTCTTTGAAGGAAACTCAGAGGGAATTAAGAGACTTAATAAAGCAGAATTTGAATCTCTCCCAGCATCTTTTAGATCTTTACTAGAATCTTTCTATTCTTCTATGGTTAAGATTAACGAAAACGGCCTTAGCTTCTATGTTGGAAACAGCAGCTTTAAGCTTGTTGAAGAAAATGATTCAGTTGCAATCTATTCGAAAGAAACTAAGATTAACTTCAAGGATATCAATCAACTTGCTAAGCAGATAGCTTTAGAGATCTCTGGTAGCTTAGGTGTTAATGAATCTAAAGCAGTTTCGGATCTTATCAACCTATATGAAAATTTTGAAAATATCGTTGAATTGGATTTCGCTAAGAGATTGGAATCAAAGGTATTTGAAGGTGTATCTGTAAACCTTATTAAATGGAACTCAAACCTTTACCTTAACAGGATCAATGAGGGAATGAACGAGAATTCTCTATTTAAGGTTAATGGATCACAAGCTACCAACATGGTTAAGGATTTGATGAAGTACGACATCTCTGAAGGATTAACAGAATTCTTGGATGGCGAGAACAGAATCAAGTCTATTATGCTTAACGATAGAAAGCAAATCATTGATAATATTTCTATTGTCGAGAATGAAATCAATAAGATTTCACATGCAATGTCTACAAACCCACTTTATGAGAATTCAAAAGAAATGCACAGAGCTAAGCATATGCTTGAGCAAGAGCTTTCTTCGTTGAGGAAAAAATGGGCGGCTGTTAACGAGGAGATCGAAAAGATCGAATCAACTGTAACGGAAGTAAACAACTTAAACGAGGACGAGAAATTTACTGTAGGTGACTATGTAAAGGTAAAAGAATCTGGTAATACTGGTAAGGTAATTTCAGTCGATAGTACTTCTGGCTCTTATACAGTTCTTATGGATAACGGAAGAACCGGAGATTTCAGAATGGACGAGATCGTTGATATCGAAGAGGCACTAAAATCTGCTGGTGAAGAAAACCAAGAAGCAGACGAGACTCAGGAAGAAATTAAGGAGCAAGAAATGGCAGTAGCTCCTGAAAAACAAACTGAATCCGCAAAAGATAAAACCCCTGCTGCTACTCTTAAGGCTAATACTTCTGCAGCTCCTTCTGCTAAGGATCAGGACGATGCTGGTAAAAAGGACATCGAAAAGGAAGATCATGCTAATTTAGAAGAAGCACCAGAGGGTAGCGAGAAGGAAACCAAGTATGACATTAAGTTAAAAGATTCTTTGGTTGACAAAGTGGGATACAACGTGAATGAAAATTCTGAAGACGTTGAGTCTACCGAGCCCGAAATGGCTGAAGCTCCTACTGATGGTAATACAGAACTCTCTGAAAGAGACGTTGAAAATACCGACCAAAACTTAGCGGAAGCCCCGGGCGGAAGAGATCATGCAGATTATGATGTAAAAGCTGCTCACGCAGAGGAAAAGAATCCGGATATGGTTAAAACTGATCCTGAAATGGCTTCAGCTCCTGGGGATGGTACAGATAAAGAAATGCATCACGAGGTTGGCAAAGAAATGGGATATAATCTTGATGAAGCAAATGATGTTGAAAAGACAGACCAACAGTTTGCAGTAGCACCAGGTGGTGAGCACAAAGCAGAATATGATGTTGAAGTTGCTAAAGCTGAAAAGGCAGTAGCAGACGTTATGAAGACAAACCAAGAATTAGCTGAAGCTCCTGCAGCAGGAACTGAAGCTGAAACTGATGTTGAGGTAAACCCAGAAATGGGATATAACATTGACGAAAGCGAAGAGTCAAAAAAAAACTAAGAAAAATACTTAGTAAAGTTTGGGCTTTTGCTCCAACGGGAAAGGATCAATCTGAAACACCAGAACCTTTCGTCGATGAAATAAAAGATAAAATGAGCGTCGCCCCAGATGGAAAAGAACCAGCTGGAGACACGCTCATTTCTTCTGAAGATGGATCTGAAGAGGATAAGGCCTAGGCCGAAACTAACCTCGAGGTTTAATCTAAAAATAATATAAGTATTAATAAGGTTATGGCAAAGGCTTATGTAAAAAATAAAGACCTGTTGGCTGCTATTCTAGAGTCAAAGGAAAAAGGTGAGCTAACACCAGAGACCATCGAGATGTTTGGTTTAATGGTTCAAGGCATTTCAAAAAAGATGGCTTACCGTGACCCAGACGATAAAGCTGATTGTATGGCTTTTGCTATGGAAGACCTTTGTAAATATTGGAACAGGTTCAATCCAGAAAAGTCGAATAATCCATTTGCATATTATACACAAATTGCAAAAAATGGGTTTGCAAAGGGGTGGAAGAAAATACATCCACCAAAGGCACCAAAAACGATTCCATTCTCTTACATAACAGGCGATGACAATACATATAATGTATAATCATGCCCGATATAAAGAAAATAAAACCCAATGGGGACTATAAGTCTGGCTTATACGTTCCACAAAACCCGGACAAGTACATTGGTGACGTCCATAACATAATCTGCAGATCTTCTTGGGAATTCAGGTTTTGTCGTTATTGCGATACTAACGACAAAATACTTAAATGGAGTTCTGAACCAATCTCTATTCCTTATTACAATCCTTTGGATAAAAAAGAACACCAATATAACGTGGACTTTTATATGCAAGTTCTTAAAGATGATGACCAAACCCAGGATTGGATAATAGAGGTCAAACCAGAAAAACATTTTAAGAAGCCTATTCTGGAGGGCAATTCAACACTTAAGAAGCTTAAGTCTTATAACCATAAAATGCAGATCTGGATTACTAATCAAGCCAAATTTAAAGCAGCCCAGAGATGGGCAGATGCTAGGGGATATAAATTTGGTGTGGTTGATGAGAACTTTTTATTTAGGAGCAAGTGAAGCCTTTCGAAGAACAAATTAAGGAACTAAGAAGGGGATCTCAGTCGATTTCTAATATCTCTAAGGAATCTAATGATTTATTTAAGAGAAAATACGGTCCAGATGGATCTGGTGGAAGATTAGAATTCAATGGTGATTTCATACCGGGTAAATTCTATACCTGTGAATATAAAACGAAAACGAAGGTCTCTGAGAAAACCCCTTTTATCGATAGGGAGCCAGTTTTTATTTTTCTCAAAAAGGAAAAATTTCAAAGTGGATCTATAGCGGTTTCTGTCGATCTTGGTGTAATCCCTCCCGATTATAGGGGAAATATCATGATGAAATTGTGGGATCAGTATTACAACATATTTAAGGATAATGAGTCTTTACCTTATACTTCTCAAATTCCCATACAAGGAATTAGCAGATCTTTTGACCTTTTGTTGAATGGTACTGGATGGAAAACTTCCCTCACCGGATTCAAATTGGATTTTATGGATAACATTAAGGTTATAGATTATTCTGACCTTGTGAGAATTCCATATCTTTCGGATTTTATGATAGAGGGACAATCAATAAATTGGATATATAATGATTATAGATCGAAATTAAACCTTTAAGGTTAAGTACAAAACATAGATCTTATTTTATAAATGGCCGGATTTAACGAAACACCAGAGGGCAACCCAATATTCCAAAGGATTAGAGAATCTGTAAAATCTCTAAGTAATTTTGGTATGAGATATGGTGACATGGTCATTAAAAACTCACAAGCAATTGGATCGATAGAGGCTGAATTTATGAAAAAGCAATCTATCGATGACGAGAGTTTGCTTTATTCATTAGGTAGACAAGATACTACTACAAGGCAGTTTATTAGCTACTATGATAAAGATTATGCGGGGAAGAGAGACTATCTTAGAAAGTTTGCTCTTAATCCTGAGATAGAGTATATCCTTGATACCGTTTGTGACGAGGCTATTACTTTTGATTCCTATAATTTCTTTGCGTATCCTGCATTCTTGAACCTTACCGGAGTTAAAGATAAGGTAAAGGAAAGACTTGATGAGAACTACAAGAAGCTTTACGATATGTTTGGCTTTGGGGATGACATTAGTGCCTGGCAGTATTTTAGGCAGCTGATGGTTGATGGATTTCTTTCTTTTGAAATTGTTTATGATGATAAAGGAAAGAATATAATCGGGTTCAAAGAGCTCGATGCAACTACACTAATGCCATCCGTAGAAAAACAACCTGATGGCACTTATTTGAACGTGTGGTATCAATACCCCAAGGATATTAATAAGAGGAGGATGCTATACGATTCCCAGGTGATCTACATATCATTTGCTAAGGGAAACACAGTTTCTAGAGTAAGTTACGTCGAGAGACTGATAAGACCTTATAACGTTCTTAGAATTATTGAATACACTAGGGTTATTTGGTCTGTTATGAATGCTTCCTTCCGGATGAAAATGACAGTACCGATCGGATCTAGATCTCCTCAAAAATCTATGCAAACCTTGGGAGAGTTAATGAGTATCTATAAAGAAGATATTAGGTTCAATGACGAAAGTGGGGAACTAACTATCGACGGGAGACCAAAAATCCAGTTCTATAAGAATTATCTTATGCCATCTGGTGTAAATGGAACACCGACGATAGAACCCCTAAACAATGCAGGACCTAACCTTAACGATCCACAGCCGCTAGCATATTTTTATGATAAGCTTGTTCAAGAATCTAAGGTTCCTTTTTCAAGATTTCAAGGACCCGATGGAGGATCTATTGGAAACTATTCAAATGGAGCAGAAGGACTTGATAAGGAAGAAATAAGATTTGGTAAGTTTATTAGTAGGCTTAGATCCATATTCCAGGACTTGCTGGTTAAGCCCCTTTGGATTCAGATGTGTAAGGATTTCCCCGAATTAGAGAAGGATTACTTATTTAAAAGCCAACTTGGTCTAGAATACGTTTCTGATAATCCCTTTAGGATTAACCAGGAGATAGAGACTATGCTTAAAAAGAAAGAGCAGATTGATGGTATGTATACTCTGACCGATGATAGCGGTGAGCCATTCTTTTCTTTGGCTTATCTAATAGAATCTCATCTTGGAATGACTGAAGATGATATCAAGGCGAACAAGGAAGCCATTGAGAAGAGAAAAGAGGAAGAAAAAAAGAAATCCGAGGAAGAGGCTAAATCTACAGGAGAGGAAGGAGAAGGTGCTCCTCCAGAAGAAACCCCGGAGGAATCACCGGCAGAGGGTCCGGAAGAAACCCCACAAGAATAATAATATAGGATGGCAGGTTTTTTAGATTATGTAGCAGAAAGATCCTTCTTGGGCAACCTTTATAAGAATTTGTCTAAGGTTGGAAGGTTTGGTATGGAGTATGAGGATATGGTAATTCGTAATTCTCAAGCTGTTGGTGCTACCGAATCTAATTTTTTCAACGAGCAAGGAACAGGATTTACCGAGAATAATGCCTTTTATTGGACCCTTGGATATCAAGATACTAAGGTCAGGAAATATATTGCTTATTTTGATAAGGATTACCTTGGTAAAAGAGACTTCCTTAGAAAATTTTCTCTAAATGGCGAGATCGATTTTATTTTAGATACACTTACTGACGATGCTATTAATTATGATGACAAAAATTTCTTTAGTTATCCTTCTTTAGCAAATATTGACCTAAAGCCAAATGTTCTTGATAAGGTAAATGAGACTTATCAGAATCTTTACATGTTGTTTGGTTTCCAGCAAAGTATCTTAGCCTGGCAATATTTTAAGCAATTCTTGATAGATGGTTTTTTGGCTTTTGAAATTGTCTATTCCACAGACGGTAAGAAAATAGTGGGTTTCAAAGAATTGGACCCAACCTCACTTCAGCCTGCTACCGAACAGCAACCAAATGGTGAATTCCAGCAGATATGGATACAATATCCAGAGGATAACAAGATGACCAGGAAGCTCAAGAGTGAGCAGATCATTTATCTTTCGTATGCGAAAGGAAACACAATTTCTAGGGTAAGTTATGTAGAGAGGCTTATAAGGTCCTATAACATTCTAAGAATCATGGAAAACACCAGGGTTATTTGGAATGTGATGAATGCCTCTTATAGACTTAAGTTTGTAATCCCGGTTGGTTCACAATCCCAACAAAAAGCAATGCAGACACTGGGTCAATTGATGTCTATTTATAAGGAAGAGATTGAACTCAACGATTTCTCTGGTGAGCTAACAGTAAACGGTAGACCTAAGGTACAATTCTACAAGAATTATCTTTTTCCCGAGAAAGATGGACAATCTCCACAGATCGAAACGTTGGATCCAAATGGACCAGACTTCAATGTCATGGATAATGTCATCTATTTCTATAACAAACTTAAGCAGGATTCAAAAATACCTTATGCAAGGTTTGCTTTCAGGAACGGTACCCCTGCTAATTACCAGATAAGTATAGACCAGCTAGAAAGGGATGAAATTAGGTTTGAAAAATTCCTTACTAGGTTGAGATCAATATTTCAAGAAATATTGGTCAAGCCACTTTATATACAGATGTGCTTGGACTTTCCTGAATTAGCTAAAGATAGATCGTTCAAGAGTAATCTGGGTCTTACCTATGTTAGAGAAAACCTTTTCGAGGAATTCATCCAGTTACAAAACTACACTAAACGTACACAGTTTATAAACGATCTGGGCGAGATGAAGCAAAAGATTGGTGAAGAAGAGGTGTCTTATTTTGACAAGGAATTCTTGATTAAAAGATACCTTGGCTTGACTATGGATGAGTATAAAAAGAACGAGAAATACAAGGAAGCTGAAGCTAAGCTTGCTGAAGAAAAAGCTAAGGAAGCTGGATCCGAAGGAGGAGAAGAAGGCGGAGGCGAGTCATTCACCCTATAAATTTCATCTAAATGGATCTAAAGGATCTTCTATCTTCAAAGAAAATTCTGGTAGTTGGAGACGTTATATTGGACCATTATATCTATGGTAAGGTATATCGAGTTTCACCTGAAGCCCCAGTACCTGTGGTTTTAAAATCACATTCAACATATTGCTTGGGAGGTTCGGCAAACGTTGCTCAAAACATTTCTTCTTTTGGCTCTGAATGTTGGCTGCTTGGTGTCTATGGAGACGACTGGGGATCCTTAGAAATTGATACATTGCTTAATCAAAGGAACATAAATTCTTTAATGGTAAAGGATTGGTCTAGGTCAACTATAGAAAAAACTAGGGTAATTGGTAATAATCACCAGATTGTAAGGATAGATTTGGAAAGAACCGATCCGCTAATACCAGATATTGAGAAGGAGGTTTTGAAATCGTTTGATTCTATCATATCCCAAATGGATGGTGTTATTATACAAGACTACGGAAAGGGAATGCTAAGTACAGAACTTATTGATAAGATAACCAAAAAGTGTCTAGACCTTGGAATACCTACACTTACTGATCCGAAGGATAAGAATTTCTCTAAATATGCTGGGTCTACCTGGATAAAACCAAATCTTAGCGAGTTTAAGTCAGCATTAAATATTCCACAGCCAGAATCGCTTGATTTAAAAAGAACCATAAAATTAATGGATAGCCTAAGGGATGATTTTGGTTTTGACGGTGTCTTGCTTACTCTTTCGGAGGATGGGATGCTGCTAAAGACCGCTTCCGATTTTGAGCAAGTTGATGGGGTTCAAATAGAGGTGACTGATGTTTCTGGAGCTGGAGACACGGTTAGTGCTGTTTTCATGCTTCTCTTAACAAACAACGTTTCTGACCTTGACTGTTTAAGGATATCAAATCTTGCTGGTTCTTTGGTCTGTCAGGTATCTGGTGCAGTCCCGGTAGATGCTAATCTCCTGTATATGAATTTACTTAAAAATTCTTGGGTTATTACAAACAAATCAGGAGAGCCCATTCTAGTGTAGATCATTTTTTTAGTACGCCTTGGTTTCTTAGATTTGTACCATAATATAATTTTATGAAGAAGGAACTAGAGATATTTATGGAAATAGAGAGCCTTTCTGGTAATGGTTCTCAAAAGATAAAGCAAACCCTTATCTCCGAAAATCTGTCGGATGAGATGAAATATCTTTTGGATGTTTGTTTTAATCCTTTTATTACAACAAAGCTCCATAAGCTAAACCTTAATACTCATACCCCTGGGAGGAAATACCAAAGGGACCCAGAGGAATTTTGGAACACCTTTAAAACTTTAGTTGAGGAACTCAAAGTTGCTCCTGCTGCAAACGATTCGCTTAGACAAAGAGCTGAGGATCTTCTTGAACACACCTTTGATCCCGATGGGGATGTTGATCTGGGGATAAGAAAGATGCTCATGAAGGTCCTGACCAAAAGAATGAACATTGGGCTAGGTGCAAAGTTGATCAATAAAGCGGTTGGGTCTGAAATTATCCCGGATCCATCTCTAATGCTTGCAACAGACAAGCAAGAAGAAATTGAAAAGTGGGATAAAATCTATTGTGAGGAGAAGTACGACGGTGTTCGTGTCATTGCGATGATGAATCCTGACAGGTCATTCTCTTTTTATACCCGTGCATTCAATGAGCTGGACTCTTCGAAGTTAAGTAAGATTGCAAAGGATCTTTCCTTAATATCTGATAAGGCTGGTCATGCTAATGTATTTTATGATGGTGAGCTAACAGATTTTGATAGGAAGTCAGTTTCTGGAAAGGTTACACAGATTTTAAAAGGAACAGCCCCCGATAATATAGATGATAATTTCCTTTTCAACGTGTTTGACTTGGAGGACAATACAACGCTTGAAAGAGGTAAGGGCTCTGTACTGTATACTGAGAGAAGAAGGACTCTTGCAGAGACGCTGGACTTTCTACCTGAGAATTCCAACATTAGGCTGGGTCAAATGTGGGAGGTTGATTCAATGGAGGACACTTTGGTCATCTATAAGGATATCGTTTCTAAAGGCGGTGAAGGGGTTATTTGCAAGAATGACCATCTATATGAGTGTAAAAGAAGCAAAAGTTGGATTAAGCTTAAGGAGGTAAATGATTGCGACCTAGAGGTAGTTGGGTGGTATCCAGGAGAGGGTAAGAGAGAGGGCTTTATAGGTGGACTTATCTGTACAGACCAATCAAAAACCCTTAATGTGAAAATTGGTGCAGGTTTTACAGACCTTGATCTCGAGACATTGAGTCAAAATCCGGATGATCTGATTGGTAAAATTGCTGCTGTACAATACAATGTCCCGATTACAGATAAGCACCAAAACCGGAGCTTATTTCTTCCAAGATTTATCGAAATTAGAACTGATAAGATGTTTCCTGACGATCTCTCTAACTTGTTCTAAATGGGAAACTTAAGGCTCTTTTTTCTATACAAGAATAAAGAGCTTTTTTATGATAGATCAACTCCTAACAGAGAAGTTAAGACCCAAGCAAATCAAACATATGATCCTACCAGACAGGATCAGAAAACTGTTCGACGAGAAAGGACTGAACCATAATGTTTTATTAGCAGGATCCCCTGGATGTGGAAAGACTACGTTAGCAAAGATTCTTTCTAATGATCTCCCACACATCTTTATAAATGTTTCCGACGAGAGCTCAGTTGATACCATTAGGACTAAAATAAACGAGTTCTGTTCCACCATGAGTATCATGGATGGAAAATCGTCTAAGAAAATTGTCGTACTTGATGAGTTTGATGGTGCTTCTGATCAGTTCTATAAAGCATTAAGAGGAACTATTGAGAAGTTTGCATCAAATACTAGGTTTATCGCTACCTGTAACTGGTTAAATAAGGTTCCGGAAGCAATCCAAAGTCGCTTTGA
>Ga0180432_10003458_pt1 | contig 22476 bp, 20 predicted proteins | sample SS_ome_10_FD_132414 | JGI IMG/M metagenome (GOLD analysis project Ga0180432, IMG submission 132414) | Hypersaline lake sediment archaeal communities from the Salton Sea, California, USA - SS_1_MS_2 metaG | ecosystem: Environmental > Aquatic > Non-marine Saline and Alkaline > Hypersaline >...
CCTACGAGACTTCCTACGAGACTTCCTACGAGACTTCCTACGAGACTTCCTACGAGACTTCCTACGAGACTTCCTACGAGACTTCCTACGAGACTTCCTACGAGACTTCCTACGAGACTTCCTTCGAGACTTCCTACGAGACTTCCTACGAGACTTCCTTCGAGACTTCCTACGAGACTTAGACAACGGCGGGTTGCTTAATTTCGGTCCAAAAACAGCGCTTACCGCACGCTCGACAAAATGTCCTACCTCTATATTATTAGAAACTGAAATCTGTCTCAAAAGGGTTGCATAAAAGTCTCTAGGTCGAGATAATAAATACTTAGCATTTGTCTTAAAAACCCCATTATAACATACATTTTGTTTTTTAAAATCTGTCCATTTACCCACAAAGGTTTCGTACCATTTACCAAAAGGTCTAATTTCTGCTAAATCTAATTTTTGATCCAAATATTCTTCTAGTGTAAATTCATACTCATCCTCATAAGCTTCATCATCATACATAGGGTCCTCGTCAAACTCAAACTCCGGGCAAGCAAATTGTTTTTTGCTCTTAATCAACCAACAAAAACGCTTTTTTCTATCCCATTTCGATAGATTTGCAGATAAAAAAATATAACTACCTGACAGTTTATTGTAAAAACGATTTACGTACCATAAAAATGCTCCCAAATCTCGACCGACATTTTCTGCTTTATATAAAGTGACATTCTTATCACTTATGACATCAGTTTTTTTCATGTTTCCTTTTTCTACAATATCAACCTTTGCCCCAACCTGTTGAGCCGTTCTTATTATAAAGTTACATTCTTTTGGATTATTGTAACTTTGCACTACGATTGTCAATTTCTGGTTAGATTTCTTTATACCTCTACATCTCCCAGAAAAAGAGATTTTCTTATATCCTTCGTCTGGCATTTATTAATTAATAATATATTATTAATTAATAATATATCATCCAAAATACTATCATTGTTTCCTACGTCTCCTAGATTTCCTTCTAGATTTCCTTCTAGACTTCCTTCTAGACTTTCTCCTAGACTTTCTCCTAGACTTTCTCCTAGACTTTCTCCTAGACTTTTTCCTAGACTTTCTCCTAGACTTTCTCCTAGATTTACGTCTTGACTTTCTCCTAGATTTACGTCTTGACTTTCTCTGTTTGGTTTTACGAACAGGTTTACCTTTTCTACATGTAACAGGTACTTTGTTTATGATAGCTCTATTATGTCTGAAAAATTTCCTGGCAAACATTGCATTAACACCGCAAAATTCGTTGGTTAATTTTCTAGTTATTGTTTTGTAGGTTAGGGGGTGGATTGCTTTCTTATCGAAATCGACATATGTAACCAGTCCTTCACGTATCTGTTTGTTCAGACTTCCACGATATTTATAGCGGAGATAATTAATAAACATCAGCTCATCGGGGGCTAGTGATTCTGGAACGACCTTAATACACTCAGTAAATATACTCATGAAATTTTTATTCCTAAACATTGCGAAAAAGTCCTTCACATTCTTTCTACTGAATATTTTCCATTGATCCATAGCATATACATCTCTGTTCAAAAGTCGGGCTAGTTTCATCTTATCGACACATTTTCGGGATCCCACCCAAGGAGAAAAGTCTTCGGGGTCATCAGCTTCATCTTCATCCCACCCTCCAATATTTCGGTATGGTGCAATACCTTTATTCATGGATCTCATTACCCTGTTATATACGTACTTAAATGGTCTGACAGGAATACATGTATCTGATAACAAGATAAAGAACTTATTAGCTATATGTTTATATGCTTCTTTATATAGTTGTCTCTCAGCTTTCACTAGACTTATATCCCCCCATTTTGTCGGAACTGGGGGAACTCTGTTATCGATTAAGTATGGTAATGATACTTTGTTTTCTTTACCTTTTGAGTAGTGAGAGTAGATTGTAAATTTATCTTCATGTCCGCTCCACCATTTTTCCCATATCTTGTAGTTTCGAATGTCCTTGGTAATGAGGAAACATAATGCGATCTTCTTCATTTTATAGTAATGCAACATTAATCTATATTTAATTTTCAAGTAATATGGATTTCTCTGATTTCGCATCCTTATAGGCTAACCAGAGTTGATATAACCGTGTACATCGTCCACTTGGACATTGTCCCAAGTTTCGGATATCTGATAGTTGTTCATTTAAATCTTTTAATACATCGGTGTCGTCAATCCATTTCATAATTTCCATCAATATATCTGATGCATCTAAATCGTTCTCTGATTGAATATTTCCCTTCCTATCTAGATCACGTATGATGGTTTGGATCATTGAAATAGCTACTCTGTTGGTTAATCGAGGAATCAAAGTAGAAAAAGCCTTCTTCTTTTCTAGAACAGTGTACTGTTTTTCTTGGGTAAATACACCTTTCAGTTTTGAATCGAACCGGTGTACATTAATAAATGGTTTTGACATTTATTAATTAATACATAAGTTTTAAGTTTAGTTGTTTAATATCCAAAATTTTGTCACCACTTGTTACTGAACAAAATTACATCTAAAGAATATAGGCAATAAATAAATGAAAAGAACTGGAACATCTATAGCTAAATGTACTAGGTCAAAGAAACCGAAGTTGTTTAATTTCCCGTTACCCAAAAAGTATCAACGCTCTATTTGGATATCTGCCACAAAAACGCATAATTATATGGTCAAAGATCCTTTAGTAGACTGGCTCAAGGAACATGGTAAAGATTCAATAAAAGGTTCTACTAATAACGGATTTATATCTTTCATTATGGAAAGAGGTGTTAAATTTGAGTCTAAATTAGTAGAATACATCCATAAAAACATAACAAAAGTTGTAACAGTTTCTGAATATATTACGAATGAAAGTGTAAAGAAGACTATTAGTCTTATGAAACGAGGAGTGCCGATTATTCATTCAGCTCCTGTTAGAAATCCAAAAAATCACACTCATGGAATCATTGATCTATTGGTAAGGAGCGATTATCTTCATAGACTCGTCGAAAATTGTCCCTTATCTGAGGAAGAAATGATCATACCAGCTCCCAAGCTAAAATCCAGTTATCATTATCTTGTAATAGATATTAAATTCTCAACACTCCCGCTTCGCGCCGACGGAAGGCATATACTAAATTCTACTTCTTATCCAGCCTACAAAGCACAATGCTTAATATATACGCAAGCAGTCGGTTTGATTCAAGGTTATACTTCTCGTTATGCCTATATATTAGGGAGACGTTGGAGATATATGCAGAAAGACATAAAATTTAACAATCTCACATGTTTGAATAAGCTGGGTGTTATTGATTATGATACAGTAGATAATTGTTATATTCAACGCACCGCGGATGCATTAAGCTGGGTTCGGACAAATAAGAGATTCGGCCATCAATGGTCTGTTTCACCGCCATCTAGAATAGAACTGTATCCAAATATGTGTCATGACTCGGGAAGGTGGCAACAACAGAAAGAAAAAATAGCCAATGAAATAGGAGAAATCACAAACATTTGGTACTGCGGGAATAGACACAGGGAAAATGCATTACGAAATGGTATTACTTCTTGGAAAGATTCTCGTTGTTGTAGTAAAACAATGAATATGAATGGATCCAGAGCTTCGACCATAGATAGTATTTTAGATATCAATCGACAGGATGTGGATAAAATCAGGCCTAAAAAAATTAAAAATAATGAATCCGAATGGAAGACGGTTGAAAATGAAATGTTCGTAGATTTCGAGACATTGTCAGATATTTTTTGTTCCTTTTCCGATCTACCTCTACAAAAAAACACTGATATGATTTTTATGATAGGAGTATGGTACAGGCCAATAATCAAACGAAAAGTGTGTCCTGCTAGATGGACCTACAAACGGTTTACCTGTAATGCGCCTACGTATGAAGAAGAATATCGGATTATGAATGAATTTTATAATCTAGTAGAAAGTCAAAATAATCCCAAGTTGTGGTATTGGTTTGCAGAAAAAAAATTCTGGAAAAAATCCGAAAACAGACAGTATGACATAGCATTCGGAGAAAACGATGCTAAACGTTACAATAATATTGATCATAACTGGGGGTTTTTGAGATGGGAAGATATGTCTAAGATATTCCAAAAAGAACCAATCGTCATTAAAGATTGTTTTAAATTTGGTCTGAAAGCAATCTCACAAGCTATGCAAAAACATGGGTTAATAAAATCCAAGTTAGATAGTGATTGCAAGTCTGGCATGACGGCAATGGTAAAAGCTTGGAAATGCTATTCTGAGTTTACAAATCCTGCTAATTGCCCCATTATGCAAGATATAGCGCGGTACAATAAGTTTGATGTACGTGTGTTGGAAGAAATATTAACATACCTCAGAAAAAATCACAAATAAAAGGATTTTAAATTTACATATTATTACCTATGCTATTTATATCTGTTAAACCACCGCCACCGGCATTCATAGGTATATTGCTAATATTTCCTGTAAATAATGGAGGTGTTGGAGGCAAGGCGATACTTAAATTTGTGATATTGTTACCAGAATAAATACATCCACTGCTAGTATTTGAATGAGTTGTAGTTCCCCTAACTACATTTCCTGAAATAATTGAATCATTAGCATTTTGAATAGTAAGATTGTTTAACTGAGAATTTCCTACAGTTATTTTATCAAGATTTTGATTAGTATTTCCTAATGTTAAAGTACCATTAATCAAACTACCAGTAATATTAATCCTTTGTGTTACAGTATTTCCAACATTTCCAGCATTATCACCAATTACTAAATTGCTAGTGGTCCGAAAGTTGTTTAGAGCAATATCGGATACCCCATCATACTCAGCCGAAACAACAACACGACCAATCACGGATTGATTTGTGCATCTAATATCTGAAAAAGTTGAACCGTTTGCAGTACCACCTTGAAATAATGTATTTACAGGAGGTATGCCTGCTGTGTATTGTCCATACAAAAACATAAAAACCATTGTTGTAGCAGATACATGAACTTCTTTTACAACATTTAATCTTGAACGTAAATTACATCCAGATATAACAGAAGGTTCTCCTAGTAACATATACCACCCATTTTGACCACCAAATACATCACACGCGCATCCAACCAATTGTGTGTAATCTCCACGATCTCGCAATTGATTAATGATACAAGACGAAAAGAAGATATCTTCACATGTAACTTCATTACCCAAAGGACTGATATATACTGTAACTAATGTACAATTGGCAAACTTAACATTTGCTGCAAAATCTAGACGACACAAATTAAAAAACGCATTGCTCATACTTCCAATAATAGCACCGTTATCTTCACCTTTATTTGATCCTGTTATATCTAATATTGATCCCGAACGAACTTTGTCTATACTAAAACGTATGTTAGTTAATGTCATATTGTTACAAACAATATTGTCAAGTAAAATATTGGGGTTTCCGTTAATAGTTTTACCATCAATGTTTTCACCAGTTACTGTTATATTACCTGTATTAATATTAGATCCTTGAAAATAACTACCGCCCTCTGTGTTTACATATATTAAAAGACTGCTACTAACCAATACATTAACCATTCCTCCAGTAGTTGCATCTACACCAGTTCCTGTGCCAATAGTTGTGGAACCAGATACATTAACATTATTCCAAATAAAATTATCCATATCTGCAGATAAATCCAACATTCCACTGTTTGTTTCTTTCAAATTAAGAACTTGACAATTTAGAATCATTGAAGAATCGTCTGCTGAATTATATTCTATTTCAGATAGACGAACATTAGTCTCATTAACCTGAATTAAAGGTGTGCTCTGACTATTAATTAATTTTAAATTATGGATATCAATATCAGACCCTTGGTCAGCAACTATTTGAGTGTTAGTTGCGTTTAATATTTCTACATCTTGTAAACAGGTTTTAGGTATAACTCCCGAAAATATAGGAGCTGTTGATGATCCCATATCAAAGGTACAAGTTTGCACCTTTATACTAGTTAAATTTGTGTTTAAAAGTTGTAGAGTTCCAGTATGATTCACTCTTAAATATTTAAGAGAAAGTATTCCCGAGCCATTGATTTGTCCAGATATTGTTATTTGACTACTATTTTGGTTTTCGTTTCCAAACAAAACAAGATTATGATCATTTAAATTTATATTTGATACCGTATAGTTAACACCTGGGTCAATGTATATGAGAACATCACTTGTTAAATTCAAGTCAGCACCTTCGTCTACAGAATCTGTAATTCTTATAAATTTACAGTTTGTAAATGTATTGCTATCTAATAAGGCGTTGGTAACAGTGGTATAGTTAGCACCTGGAGAGACCCCATTACTCCCAAATCCTACAGTGACTTCCGTAATTCCAGGAGAACGGTATACACCCCATTCATTGTTGACGTATTGTTTGATGGCTCCGCAAAAATCAACTTCTGGAAATGGTTCTTCTACAAATAGACAATTATTTGGTCCTGTTAACCCTAAAGCACCTGTGTAACATAACTCAATACAACCGTTTTGATTAATAAAAAGAGGCTCCTCGACACACGGTAAAACACCACTACCTGATTCTCTTGCATCATCTATTATACTCGGTTCAAGCGGACTTTTTGTCCCATGAGCAACTATTACAAATTTAGACATTTATTATAATAAATATAATAAATGTCTAAATTTGATGGTAAATTAAAAAATATTTCATATTGTTAAAATGCCAAAACTACCAAACGAAGAAAGGATGTGGATTTCTGCAATAACCGGATTTATATCTGCGTTTGTACTCTGGGTCGTGTGGTACATCGCAAATAGACCAAATATATGTGATAAGGGCCGCAAGTTATACAATTGTCCAAATTCAAATGTCAGTATCTGCACTAAACCAGGAATGCAGTACTCTAACGCATGTAACGCCCTTAACCCCCAATCCACGAATAGATCAATAGGTCACTCTTTGTTGAGGAGTGACCCCGAATCAGAAAAATGGATGTGTGTCGGAGGAAAATGTATACAGGATCCTTTCGGTAGGATAGGACAATATGATTCACAAGAAGATTGTGAACAATCTTGTGAACCTGTAACACCAACCTGGGGTTGTGTCGGAGGAAAATGTATACAGGATCCTACCGGTAGGATAGGACAATATGGTTCACAAGAAGATTGTGAACAAGAATGCGGGGTAGAGCCACCTGAATGCAATAATGATTCAGACTGTCCTGATGGTTATCAATGCAATGATTCCAAATGTGTCGAGAATGAGAATCCGTCTAGTTATTGGTGGCTTATAATTATGGTTTTGGGGTTACTTGCAGTAGGATATGCAGGTTTTTATGCGTATAAGAAATGGGGACCACAAGAAACCGGTTCTGTGCAGGTCACTTCTGAACAATATTAAAATTTTGATCTGTCGCCAAGCATGAACCATTCGTTTTTGCATAAAATATAGGGAAAATTTGAGATGCTCTATTCCAAGGCATATACTTAACAATAAATAATTGTTTACCATTGTATTTTTTATTATTAATAATTTCTGTATATTTTTCAAATGTAATATCTTCCTTGTGATCTATATCGTAATCATTCAAAATACGTCTCTGATTTATTTTATTGGGATCACCATCCCATTCAGGACTAAAAGATATAATATAAATACCTTCTAATGTTACAACAGTGTGAAAAATCGTGTGATTTTTCAACTGAACGAATCCGACATAATCTTGAGAAGACGGCCATCCATTTTTCACATTATGATTGATATAAGCTTTTTTAGGATGTGTGTGAAAATTATATCTGCTCCAGACTGCATCAACTTCTTCTTCGGCACCAGATTTAATGCTTTTTGAATCAGGGGATAATTCAAATACAATTTTACCGTTGATATTATTTACTTCACTTACACGTAAAGAACCCGCTAATTCTTTTTCTTTTAATTTCTTGTTTTCCACCATAACAACCGAACTATTAATTTTTTTCAAAAACTTAAGAGCTTTAGGGGTAAATTTAGCGTAAATCTTACAATGGTATCCAAATTTTTGGTCAGTTGCATATTTAAGCTTATTACGTACTGTTGTTTTGCTAATAGATTCCGACGGCATATTTAGTTTCATGAATGCAATGCCTTCCTGATTAAATCTGTATCCTAGAGGACTTATTTTCGTTATATAAGGATTGTTGAATCCTATTAAGATATAGTTTTCGTAATATTCTGGTGAAATTATACCCGTCCATAAAATAACATCCCGTGGTAAGTAAACGAGAATTGCCTGTAATACACGTTCCAAATTTTTAATGCTATCTATATCATATCGAATTTCACATATTTTTTTACGTACGTTATAAATAATACTGTAAAATGCTTCTATGTTAGATATAAATGACGGAGAATTTATATATAATACTCTCCGTTTACCCTTAGGTAATTTCTTGAGTATATTGGATTGTTTCTTATCTATCAAAAATATATAACCTATATTATCTACCTTACTGTTAGTTCTGGGTTGTTTATCGACTAATTCTAGTAATCTACTTATATTAGCCTTTATCAATTCTTTTCTAGAAATCATTACACCAGACATTTATTATATTGCAATAATTTCTCGTCATATAATAAATGTCTATGACAAAACGACGTAAATCCCGGAGAAGATCTAGAAAAAGACGATGTCTACACGGGGTTAAAAAACCAGGACCAAAAAGAAGGTCCCAAAGACGGAGAAAGTCAAGACGTAAGTCTAGGAGGAGATCTAGGAGGAGAAAGTCAAGACGTAAGTCTAGGAGGAGAAAGTCAAGACGTAGAAAGTCAAGACGTAGAAAGTCAAGACGTAAGTCTAGGAGGAGATCTAGGAGGAGAAAGTCAAGACGTAAGTCAAGACGTAAGTCAAGACGTAAGTCTAGGAGGAGATCTAGGAGAAAATCCCCTAGAAGGGTTAAACACCGCTTTGGTGATGATTGTCCAGCACCAAAGAGAAAAACTAAAAGGAATGTAAGACAAATTATCGATAGTCTGATTAGATCCCAACCGGCAAGATTTAAATATTTATCAGGTAGAAATGAAGCTAAATTCGGATGGAATGGAGATGATTTTAAACACCTTCAAGAAATGTACGAGCGAGCTGCTGACTGGTTTTATAGTGGGGTCGCTGAGTTTGCTGGAGATGTTAAATCTGCGACTGGTAGAGTCATGGGAGATGTCAAATCGGCAATAACATCAACTAATTTTTACCAAGATCTCGCATTCCAGGCCAATATGCTTGTATATGCCCTACAGAATGAACCCCAAATACAGCCAGTGATGGTAGACATTGCAATGTCTACACAAGACCACAAGTATGCATTGGAAAAACTGGGTGAACTTAACAGGTATGTAGATATCGGGGCACGTATTCCTGGATACCCAGATAACCACCCATTAAATACCGTATTGAACGCCATTGTCTGGGGACATTCTTTTGTGGGAGATTGGCAATATTATCTATCCTTGCCGATAGTTTTGGATGTTCTTTCCCAGGCTGCCCACGGGGACGCAAAAAGCCAACAGGAAGTTCTTGATATGCTTGCTCAAGTTTATATTAACGGGGTAGCTGAAACAGATGTTCTCAAAAATCTTCCCGGAATGATTCATATATGTCCATCCGATTCTTTTTGGCAAAAAATATCTAGAAAAATGGCATTAAGTGAAGCAAAAAGAATTATGAGAACTGGATCTTAGTTTATTACCAACCCTTCCAACCATTTTGACAACATCTCTGAAAGTTACTACCGTCAATGAGTATCATAAATAAACAATTACTTGCACAATCGTATTCCCATAATGTGAACAATAATATACCTGTTGCGGTACCCGAGACAATCAAACAAAAACAAATCGTTTTTATGATACTCGCGTCGGGGTCGCAATGGTATAGCAGAATTAATATTATATTAAGCGGTAAAACCGCTATATTTGCTATAATAGAACAATAAGCAATAGCTGAATTCATGTCAAAACTTGTTTGTGCCATTTAGATACCCCAGCATGCAGAAAATTTATTTTCAATTTTATGTTGGGTATGATAAATGACAAAATCACGATCTCATCGACGTAAATCAAGGCGTCGTAGATCCAGACAATGGATTACAAGACCTGGAAAATTAGGTGGTAAAGGGTTTCTCTCAAAACCTGTCACAACTCAACGACGCTTATTGTCTGCTTGTGTAAAAAAATACGGTTATCGTAGCTGTCTCGGAAGTCTAATGGTTCTTAATAGAAACAGAGCTATCAAAAGATCTCACGGTCCAAAAATCAACTCTCTCAAAAAATGGCTAAAAGGAAAATACGGAGGGTCAGGATCACTCAAACGATCAAGGAGGCGCAAATCTAGAAGACGATCAAGAAGACGATCAAGAAGACGATCAAGGATGAGATATAGTAGAAGACGATCAAGAAGACGATCAAGAAGACGATCAAGACATAGAAGACGTAGATAATTGAAACATATTTATAGAAACAATACGTACATATAAAGTATGAACTCTGCTTTTAATTCCGTAAAACTAATGTTAGCATTGTTTGTCAATAGTGCTGAAACGATGGTAAGAGATGCTTGGACTGATAATAAAAGGTATCCACTTATACTACTACAATTATTCCTGTATGTATTTTTTCCAGATAGCGTAGTTGCAAAAATAAATCTTTTGGTACTATTGACACAATTTCAAAATAACATAGATGAATTAAACGAAGATGTAAAACACACCAAAAAAGCTAAAATCCCAGACACAATGCAAAGAATAATAACATATAATCTTAAAAATAGATTAGAACAAGTCAACAAGAGGTTGAAAACCGTAGAATCCAAACAACAAGCTCTTGATGAAGGGCTAGATATGGTAGTGAATGATTGTATTAAAGAAAACCAATCAATTTAGAGATAATAACTTCAAGTTATTATCTCCCACTCAACAAATATAATATTATGACAAGAACGGCTCCACATAATCCGGGTTGTACCTCGCATAGTGAAACGACCAGTAATCTGGGCACCCAAACTTGAAACCTTTGGGAATAGGTTTTGCTTTGTACCAGAATAAGCAGTCTTCTAGGTTATTACTTTTTGTCGCGTTGTGGATGTACAGAGCGGTATAATCGTTCGTTATTTGATCCATGATATCACAAAACATAGAAAAATCCGGTATAATACCGGCATAATTTTCCCATAAAGACCTACGATTTTTCAAATTAGGCTCACGAAGAATAAAAGTACCATCTACATTTGTTCTAATAACAGGTTTAACATCCATGCAGTATTGTAAAGATAAAATATACCACATTTTCCAGTGTCTAGAATTCTTGTATATACCTTGTTGTAAAGGTTTTCTAAATAGACCGGGATTATCTGTACAATCATCTAGAATACAGACACCCCATGGATTTGATAAATGTTTTTTAGCTATTTTTTGTCTTTTTATAAAACTACGAAGCTGTTCTTCATCATACTTATTAAAAATAAAAGTACTTGGGAACATTGTCTTATAGAAACCGTTGCTATCCTCTGTTCCAGAAATAACCATTCCACATGGGTAAATATGCTTCTTAGCATACAGGAGAGATGCTATCAATGTACTTTTACCCGTGTTATGGACCACCGAAAAGTCTTCAAGCAAGAATCGATGATTGTTACTTAGAGTGAATCCATAATATTCACCATACCCAACACTTTTCAATTTAAATCCTGTGACTAAATTATCCTTTATTTGGTTTCTTTTTAAAGACTGTTTTCTATGTAATTTTGACGGTATCTCCTCAATGCCGTTACCGGATATAAAACACCTATAATAGGTATCGACATGATTCGGATCCGGGGAATTGCGACAAGATTTTAGACATATTTTTTTATACGCGCTAAACCCTAAAGATCTAGATACAAAAATAATATCATCTACAAGTCTCTCATTTTTTTGTGTAATTTCAAAACCTTTTCCTTTGGTATCATAATAACCATCAGTGTCTATCAACCCCGCCAATAATTCCAATCTGTTTTCTCTAGAATTAATTTTATACTTATGCGGTATATGCTTGTTGTTTAGTAAATTATTTTTTCTTAGAAAATTAAGAAATCCGTTCTTCCCTTTAGTCCCTTCTTGAGATCTAATCCTGTATGTTATTGATTTTTCTTTGTCTGAACCTTTTTTTGTAATCAAATAACCCTTTCTTGTAAAGTAATCTTGTAAATAATCAACAATTTCTTTGTCAATATTTGTAATTTCACACGTTGCTGAAGTACCATCCCCTAACCAGACACCAATTATGTAAGGGTGAAATTCAACTTTATTGGTCGAAAATTCAACTCCGGTCCTGTACCACTTGTATCTTTTTTGAAAAGTTTTACTCTTTTTGAGATATTCATCAACAGTAATATCAATAATTTCACCTTTTTTATGTGAATTATACCCCGTGCATTTTAAACTTAAAATATGTTGTCTATTGACCGTAATTGTGATACCTTTATTTGGTATTATTTCAAACATTTCGTCATAATTATGACACAATTCTTGAACAACACGAGGAGTAGAATCATCACCCATAACTCGTTCCCCTTGTTTAATATTTTCAACATTTTTAACATCACCATCGTACATAAGGACTCTAGTGCCTGCTTTAAAGCATCCGGGCTTACCGATCACAACGTGCTTAGAACCCCCCTGATCCTTATCCATATATGTCTTTGTATTGGGTTGTAACAATTCGAGATTAAGCTCTTTTATGTATAGTTTAGTTGGACTAGTAACTTTACTCATCTTTTGGATAACCGATCCATATTGTTTAAATAATATTATGCATTATCTGGATTGATTAATTCCATGTGTAACAATAAATTGGGTCCGCAACGATATTCATATTTCATTTATTTATTCTTCGCTGTATCGAGGCGAATAAGAGTAGTTAGCAAACCCGGGGTTAAAACTCATCTTGCTAATTTTTCCAGCAGGCTTAGGAGATAGTTTCATCGTTGCACACATATAAATAATAACACCAGATACGACACTAAACAGAGCGCTATACATAACTAACATACAACAGTCTATTGATCTGACCCCACTCTTGGTTATTCCCATAATGTACGGTGGTTTTGTCAACCATAATACTAATAATGACACAATAAACATGATCACTATTCCGATACCTGATAAGATTATGGGATTCTTATAATCAATCTTAAATTCGATCTTCATTTATCACATGCCAGATTTTATAATTTTTGTCTGTCAGCTCTGATACTTAAATAAGATATTATAAGTGTGAAAATTAGAGAGAAAATGAACGAATATCCTACCGATTTAAGGGTGCTATTATTCCCATCTTCGTCTTGAACTATATTTGGATTAGTATTAATCAAAACAAAGGTAAAAAATAATATTGTAACACTGAATAAAATATAGGAAGTAAAAATTGTTGCTCTGTCTATACTCATTTATTAGTACAAAATAGTTAATTATTCTCAAAATATTCAACAGCACGTTTAATATTATCTATCAAAACATCTGGACCTTGAACAATTTCATACCATTCTTTATTCAGAACATACAAATAATCTATCAACTTCTTCTTCACCATCGTCTCCACCAAAGAATTATATACAGTATGTTGAGTATATATAAGTTCAAAATTTTCCGGGGCTGCTGTATTGTACGTGCTCATCCTAGACGTTAGATTATTAGATATACCAACTTTATACATATCCTTAAACTCCTTGTGTTTCATAACATAGATGCATTTTCCTTTATCATATTGCTTCCTTCTTTTTCGCTCGAGGTAGGTACTCAATCTCTTTATCTCACCTAAAGACGCTTTATATTTGAGTTCCAACTCTTTGTTTTTCTCTTCCAACTCTTTTATCCTCTCAAATACATCATTTCCTACCTTTTCCGCTTCCTCTTCCTTTCCCTCACCCATCAACCTATTATACTTCACCTTTCCCTTCTGTATTTCCATAATCCTCTTGTCATCTTTCCCGTCAGTCATCTTAACCTCCCCAACCACTAATAATTTATGAATCCACGTAGACACCTGTACATCAAATTTTGGCGAAATCCATTGAGCAATATTTATCGCGACTTTGGGATGGACCCAAGTACCTCTATTTTTTCCATAAGATTCATCATATTTCACTAGTTCTATGTGAATATCTGAGTTTGGAGAGGCGGTGCAATTTTGTCCCGGTTCTTTTTGATTATATTCACTTTCTAATTGTTCTTTTAATATCTTTAAAAATTCCTGTGTTCTTGTTCTCCTATTCCATGTTTTAAAATGTCTCCCTCCAGCTTTACATAAATTGGTCACATTGATATATCCGTCAGATTCTCTGCATATGATTTTATGGGGGTTGTCTTTCTTGTCCATGAGAGTAATATTGCTCATAATATTTTCGGCGACCTCGTCTACTTTTTCTTCTTGAGCCTGAATGGCTTTCTTTTTTGCGTACGCACGACGGTTTGCGGCGTTAACTTTATCTCGGTTTTTCTTGACCCATTCGGCACGTTTGGCATTGCATTTCTTTTTGTTTTCGTGATAATATTCTAGGGTGCGGCTTGCGTGGTGGTCTGCTTTCCTTTGACGTTCTTCCTTGTAACAATTCTTACATCTGATGTCGTAACCATCCTTTTTACGTTTATTCTTACCAAAGTGGAGAAGAGGTAAATCTTCGTGACATTTGCTACAAACTTTAGATGTAATTGGGGGTTTTTCTTCTTCGGGGAAAGGTTTATCGAGCTCATGTTTAACAGTGGTAAAGTCAACCTCTTTTCTCAGTAACCAGTTGAGAAGAAATGGGACACAATCTGGAATGATCCATGTGTGTCTGTTGTTTTTATACAGGGCATTTTCGAAGGGTTTTAGGGCTAACTTTGCCTTCTTGGTTCTGAACCAATTGGCGAACATTTTCTTTTTCGATTGACACATTTGAGTGGCGTCAATGTAGTTATCGCTACATCTTTGCGTAAAATGTATATTATACAAAATAAAGTGTTTATCTGCCATTTATCTTAAAGAAATAATTTCTTTAAGATAGTATATGATTTGTTTCATGTAATATATGATTTGTTTTATGTAATATTCACTTAAAAGTCGTCGTCAGATTCATCATCGTCAGAAACGGGTAGCTTTTTTTCCATCTCGATCAGATCTTTTGACTTGATGTAGATCGAGATGGTACCGAGATCTCTAACACATGAACGAAAATGCAATGGTAGTCCTTCTTTGGGGTATATTTGCATGTTGGTACTTAGCCCGGCGATTTTTGTGATTCGAGAGAGTTGATCAGTCTCAAAATTTTGCTTATATTCGACGTTATCTTCTTCGTCTTCGTCTTCGTCATCAGAATCACCCATTTCCCCGAACTCGACATGCCTTTTCATGATACCTCCGGCATTACAGATAAATTTAATGTGAAAATTTCGGGCAATTATCTGCACAGTCTTGGCTATATGTGACATGTCTTTACACATCTTTTGATACTCTGCGCTAGGTACTATAATAGGCTTGTCGTAACCTTCTGGGATGGAGATATCTAGAGTTTGAATTTCCTGTATCTTCACAAAAGATGTTGTGATTCTGTTGTTTTCTCTGGGAATTACTTTGATCCCCAGATCTGTTGGGGCATCATCGTTAATAAAGAGTTGCATGGAATCTTTCTTCTTGATGGATTTAAGCATTTTGTGGAAATGATTTAAATTGATACCAAGATACATTTTATCCCTTGGTCTGAACTTATACACGGTAAAATTTTGACTTTCCAGGACCACGTGGATAAGAATTGTACGGTGACTGTCCATCATGCATAATCGAATTCCACTCCCATCCACTTCAAAATGTGCAGTCTTGATGTTATTTTGGAGGAGTTCAGCAAGAATTTTGATTGCGAATGCGTTGTTAGTCTTTGCTTTAAAAATCACTGTCATATCTTTTCTAACATAATCAATAAACTTTAAATGAACTATTAAAAATTATTCTGCGAATAATAAATGGAAAACGTAGCATATCTGGAAATAGAAGATTTCGACTCTGATGGTAATCTTAAACCATATGTTGGTCAGGGAAAAGCTTGTGTTATTATGGCACAAGGATCCTTTTGTGGATACTGTCAACAGGCCAAGCCTGCTTTCCAAAAATTTGCAAATTCAAGTAAAAATGTGGTTGCATGTTCCATAGAAATTGATGGGACACAATCAGAACGGGATGCGGCTAAATTTCTAAATAAATGGGACCCTCAATACAGAGGAGTTCCGCATTACATCGGGTTTGGTAAAGATGGAAAGTTTAAAAAGGTCCATAAAGGCGGAAGAGATACTGGATCTATTATTGCGTTCGCTGGTTCACTTTAAATTGAAATAAATATTCGGATTGTTTAGAGGTATAAATATGGCAGTACCGATGAAATTTTATACTTATTTTTGGAGATCCCGCTAGAAAATATCGGATATGATCGATCCTCGATGTATATTACAGCTCGGATATTCCGTGTATAATGGTAACCAAGAAGTTTGGTACAACTAGAATTGTTTAGACGATTTTCTTGAGGTCCAGAGACATTTTGATGTGAATGGTCGCCAAGTGATCATTCATTAGTTTGAAATTGATAAAGAGACTAGAAAGGTGGAAAAACTAACTTTGAGTCCTTATTAAAAATGAAAAATATTTTGTATATTTTAAAATATACAAATGTCTGAAACGACACTTGGAAGAGCATATTTACATTATCTCTTGGAAGAGAGGCACAAGTCTATCAAGGGTTGGAAAAAAGATTTTTTCGGTGGGAAAATCTATGGGATACCTGAAGAAGGTGCTAAGCCATATAATGAGCTGGCATATTATAACGAATCCACACAAGATGTAGAGGGAGTGTATTCATATTATGTATACGAACTATTACTAGAAAGATTTCAGTCTGGTGTAATATCCGACTTAATTACTCGATCTATTCCAAATATGGATAAATATAATCGACACTTTACGGTAAATATACCGGAAAAAACAGCGTTAAGTGTTTTTTCCGAGCTCATAATGAGGGCAGAGATTTGGAAAGCCAGAGATGGTTTGAGTATATTTTTTAACGAGAAGGGTCTTGTTAATTTTATTCTAGAGTTTTTGATCTATTTTTGATGATAATAAGAATAATTGATCGATTATGTATACAGGAGTATACATAATACCTGATTATTAAGAAATTAAACAAATATTTGCAAACATAAAAGAAATATGGTTCTTGTTAATGGAAAAAAATTTAAGATATACGAGCTCGATACTCTAGAAACATTTCAAAATAGATTGGCCGCTTCTTTGGGTATATTGAGCGAATATCTTTATTTTCCAAACGGTATAACAAATGAGGAGATTCGAGATAGGAAAAACAACATCGAGTATAAAAATCTCCTCAAAGAAATCAAAGATTCTGCTAGAAGAAACACGTCTATCACCGAACTAATCGAAAAAATGAAAGTTAAAATTACAGGCAGAATGTCAATAAGGGATGAAGTTGTGCATATCTGGATGGCATATAATAACATATTAAACAGCGAATACAAGAGTGCCGGTAAAATGGCCTTGTATGAGATATCTGATGAATTAGTTGCGGCGGGTATATACATTTCTGCTACTCAAGTTCCTAGAGACTGGGATCGTAGGGATCTGTACAAAAGATATCTAAGGGAATCGATAAGTTCGCGACAAGAAGAGGCTGAAAGAACGTCCAAATTATTTCGTGAATATGACTCTATAGATGAAGCTATTGTATATACTGATTTAAAAGTCGAGAAAATAGATTTTATTCTTATGTTAGATCTATCTAATATTTCGTTACTGGAGATATTTAATTCAGTTATACTAACACCGCTGGTTCCTATGGCTATAGCGCATGATTTCTTTAAGATTTTTAAAGATTTTATCCCTTCAGATGAGGAAAAGTGGTTATATACTGAGCCAGAATCAGTAACTTTAAAAGTATCTCAACGCCAGTTTTTAGGGCATAGTTCCAAAATTTCTAACTACGAAGACGCAGTTATTAAGTTGGACCCAGACGGTAGTGTAAGTACAAAAATTACTATCAGTACAGAAAAGGGGAACGTATCAAGGGAAGAATTTATTGACCGAACTATGGGTGTTTTTCCCCACCTGGATGTTAAAATTAAGTCAGTTGAAGATAGTAGTGTTACTGGAGTTTTCTATATACCGATGCAAAGTTTTAATAAATACGTATTCGCTGAACTAACTATGAACAATCCAATATTTAGTAGTTTAATTAACATTGATGATAGTACTAAAGCAACTAAAAAGAAAGCAGGGATATACATTCATTTTTATCACCCTTCTACAGGAAATGTTACGGCTACTATAACTGAAAAAGTTATGATCAAAGGTGACCAGACAATGAAAGACGAGGATCCCGATTTGTTCCCTTTAGGAGGGAAATATATTAGAGTAAGGGTTTCGAAGGCGGATAATGTTCGTTCTGTGAATATTTTTCAGGAGATGTTGGGAAAGCTATACATGATTTATGATGCTGAATTTAATTCAATCGTAGAATATTACAGATACTACATACCAGATTTTGGAACAGTAGTAGAAGAAGTAGAAGAAAAAGTAGTCCTACGACATAAAGATGTTGCCCCAGATCTCTATATATCTGGATATACACGAAAATGTAAAAATGAACGGATGCCAGAAATTATAAGTGAAGAAGAAGCTATCAAATTGAACGCGGAAGGCACACAAGTGATGAAGTTTCCTCGAGATGTACCAGATGATGCAAAATCTCTAAGATTTCCGATGGATGGAGAGGAACAGTTATATTATGCATGTAAAAATAAATCATTTATATACCCGGGTATTAGAAAAAATAAGCTCAAAAACGCGGATATATACCCATATGTTCCGTGTTGTTACAAAAAGGATCAGCGCAATAAAGAGATATATCTACATTACTATGAAGGAAAAGAACCTGCCGATAAAAAAGATAAAACAACTGATATTATTCGCACAAATAAATTCTTAGGGTATGCTAAGTTTGGTAAGTTACCTGCTAATATCGAGAAATTATTTACATTTATATATCCCGACCCGAAATATGAATATGTTCGTACAGGAGTCTTCAGGAATGAACACAGCTTCTTAAACTGTGTGATGGAGGCACTTAATGATGAGACAGGTATTTTAGATGTTAAAGATCAGGATGAGAGAGAAAGTGTACTTATTGATGTCAGAAATCGTTTAGCTAGGAAATCTATTGTTGCTCTGGGTCGTCAGGAAATGTATGATCGTACTTCTTCACAAATTATCGATGATTTAAAAAATCCAAATACATATCTGGATCCAAATCTGTTTATTCATATCTTGGAAGATTATTTTGAGTGTAATATCTTCTTATTCTCAAAAAAGGTACTGGATGGAGAAATGACACTTCCCCGGCATCTTCAGGCCTATTACAAAAACCGTAATAATAACAGATGTATTTATATTTTTGAACATATGGGAAGTGAATCGGATCATGCCAAATATCCTCAGTGTGAATTAATCGTAAGATTCGATACGAAATCTGGCAAAACCGAATATTCTTTCAGTTACATGGAAGCCAAGAATATTAGGAACGTGTATTCACGTATAAGAAAATCATATGCGCTTGATAAAAGAATTCTCGAAAGTTATTTACCGATTCCAAGAGACATTAAGGTTAAATCACAATGGATCGATTCATATGGAAAGACCAGACGAATTAATATACTTTTTAATAAGCATAATATTTCTCTGATCACAAGTCCTTTACAACCAATTAGAGTGAAGGAAACTAATAACCAAACCATCCATAAACCTCCTTTGGATATAGTACTAGAGTTGACCAGAGAGATGAAAATGAGGGTAGAGTCACAGACTGTTGATGATTCTGTGACAAAAGAAATTAATGGTGTGATTGGCAATGTCAATGTTTCTATACCCGTCGAAAACTCACCACCTGTCGATGGTCTTCCAGCGAAACATTTTGGAACGAGTTTTCCCGAAGAAAAACAGTCCAATTTAGATATATATAACATGAACAAAAAATTAGCCCGATATATTTCTGAATATACCTTATGGATATATTCGAGATTCTTGTACAACGAAGATATTGTTGAAATTACTGACCATAATATAGCTGAGTTTGCTAGGCGATTTTTTTCAATCAATCCGGAATATAAATACGCTCATGTGTCAAAAACTTTTTCGTTAGATAGCCCGATACTTGAAGATGGAAAAATCGTTGTAAATAACGAAGAAACAATAAAAAGACTGATTTACGTATTGAGACTAAGTGCGAAACGAAGTCGCGATAGTGTTCTTCAATATCATACAAGATCTGAAATTAGCAATTATTATGTAGATATAACAGATTTTAATCAATATAATAATCAAGTCATCCTATACGGAGAAGATTCTGTCGAAAAATGGATTAATGAAAATAATGTAAACTATGCACTACACTCTGAAATCCAGATTGGAAACAATACCCCATATTTTTTCAGCAACCGGTTGATAGATGCCAAAATATACTTAGCCCAGAATACTTCATCCCTAAGTAAAGCTATGGATATAGCTCTTTCTTGGGCTAGGGATGGTCATAACGTGGGTATATATGCAGGCGAATCAAAAAATATGTTTGCTTTTACGTTATATGCATATCGTAACGAGAACAATATCAGAAAAATATCTATCAGAGGACATCCATTCTCTCAAGAAATCAAAATTATTGGCTACAAAATCGACAACCAACCGTTTTATACAGTTCTATTATCGAACTAATTATTCCCACAACCATTCAATTGCATCTGTCTAATTTTATTCCGAACTATATCAGATGTTAACATTCCATTAAGACCACAAATTTTATTCGCACACTGAGTCTCAAAATTAGGATTAAATCTATGTACATCCTTCATGAATGAGATTTGATCATCAAATAGAACAACACATTTATCTGGAACATTTGGATAAAATTTATCCCTCCCGTGTGCCATAGCATATCCTTTTACATAACCAGGACTTTCATTGAGTGGATAATCTGATGGGATTTCTGTATGAAGTGATTTACCTGCCAAAACTGTCGTACTGTTATACATCCCCCTGTTTTTGTTAAATTGTTTACATAGTGTACTGGGCATCCATGGTACAATTGGGCGATCTCCATCGCAAACGTTGTGTATTCTTCTTCCACTTGCTGTAATAATACCTACTGCGAAGTTATTATCTAGACATTGTTTAATTAGGTCGTTTCTATCGTTTTGAGATGATGTTAATGTCCCATCTATGTCAAAATAACAAATTCCTTTTACTCTAGATGTATAGTTTTCTTTTTTACAAACACAAAAGACGACAATAATACATAAAATTATGAATAATAGTATGATAAATGGAACTATTCTCATTTATCATACATTTTATATTTGAAATTGAAATCTAAATATTAGATATATTTCCAAGAGTGATTTCTATAAATACTGGATCATCTCCACTATTATCTTCGAGAGCAGTAATTAAAATATAATCAAAAGCCATAGTTGGAAGATTAGCGGGCGCCGGGCTTGTAAAAGTATCGGTTGAACCATCAAAAGTATAAATAGTTTCATTTATAGTAGGAGTTCCATTGTTCCATAATCCAACTTGAAGTTCCCACTTAGCATCTGTTGGGTCCATATAATCTGAATTAGTCCAGTACACTTCAACTGATGTACCCGCCGGATAAAGAACAGTAGTCGGAACTTCAATAAAACTACCTTGATGAAGTCTTTGTTCATCGAAATTAGTAGCAGTCGTGGTATTGCCATCAAATAAGTAACCATATGATGTTTGTGTAAAATGTGAATTAACCCCTTTATTATCAGTATCAAGAGTAACTGGAATTAAATTATCCCCAACAGGAAGTGGAACGTTCACTGTGCCAGATACTTGGGCACCATCTTTAGTCATATTGTCACATTTTATATCATAATTAAAAAACCATGGCTGATCATCATCCACCACTATAGTAAATTTACCATCATTTGATATTATAGGTGTTATAGACGAAATGTTACTGCTGCTACTTGTTACTACCCAAGTTGTTGTTGAACCAAAATTGCATTTCGTGTCATTTATAGAAGCATCTACTTCTGTAGATGTATTGACATCAACAACTAGACCGCTAACATCTTCTGCTGCAGCTGTTACACAATAAGTAAAAACTAAGTTGCATATGTCTATAGTTGTATTTCCTATAGTTATAGTACCATCCATATTATCTATAACTATTGAAGGCCCCCACGGGACCTGTTGGACCTGTAAAATTTTGTCCTGTGGGTCCTGCAGGACCAGTAATTCCCGTAGCACCAATAATTCCTGTTGGACCTGTCGGTCCCGTACATACGGGACCGGTAGGACCTGTGGGTCCAGTCATTCCGTCCTTTCCTTCAGGTCCAGTAGGACCTATAATAGATTGACCTTCA
>Ga0180432_10003459_pt1 | contig 22476 bp, 16 predicted proteins | sample SS_ome_10_FD_132414 | JGI IMG/M metagenome (GOLD analysis project Ga0180432, IMG submission 132414) | Hypersaline lake sediment archaeal communities from the Salton Sea, California, USA - SS_1_MS_2 metaG | ecosystem: Environmental > Aquatic > Non-marine Saline and Alkaline > Hypersaline >...
CGAAAAAACCCGTGCACCCCCCTGAGGACTTGAAATTCGATGGTCACCCTGGGGTATTTCCATGAAGGTGAGCTACGAAAAGGAAGGGAGGGACATGACCTACGTACACCGCGAAACGCTCCTCAAGCCTCCCCATGGACATCCCGCGCGCATCTGCTACGCTATGTTCTTGCGACATGCTCGACATTCGATGCGACGCGTGAAAGGAGGACGGGATGAATCGCTTGGCGGCAGGCATCCTGGCGGGCGTTCTCGTCGCCCTGTGGGCCCCGCCCGCAAGAGCCGGCGGAGAGGGAAGCGACGGGCGCGCGCTCAAGAACATGGAGACCCGGGTGATCCGCCTGGCGGAAAGGGTGGGGCGTTCCGTCGTGGCCGTGGAGGCCTCGAATCGCGCCCTCGCCGACGTCCTCCAGGCCCTGAGGGGCGACCCTCCCGAAAAGGACTCGGACAAGTATGACGAATACGTCCGCGCTCTCGAGAAGCGCTTCCTCTTCCAGAACGCGTGGGGGGCGGGCTTCGCCGTCGCCCCCGACCGCATCCTCACCTCGGGGCGGGTCGTGCCGCCGGGCGCCGACAAGGTCCGGATCATCCTGCCGAGCGGGAAGCCCGTCGGCGGCGAGGTCCTCGGCCGCTCCGACGAGGACAACACGGTGCTGGTGAAACTCGAGGGGGCGGAACTTCCCCCCCTTCCCTTCGCCTCGACGCCCGCTCGCGTCGGCGAGCTCGTGATGTCCGTGGGCAACTCCTTCCAGGTGATGCACCGCATGTGGCGCAACGCCTGTTCCCTGGGCGTGGTGTCCGGGCGGTACGACATCGAGGACGGATTCGACGCCTTCTACGCCGGCGAGGTCATCGAGACCGACGCCGCCGTCAACCCCGGGAACTTCGGCGGCCCCCTGGTGAACCGCCGCGGCGAGGTGGTCGGCATGGTGACCTGCGCCTTCGCCTTCCGCCGCTGGCTCGGTTGCGCCATCCCCGCCGGCCGCCTGACGCGCGCCATCGCCTCCATCACCGGCGAGGGCCCGTCCCCCGGCGCCGGGGAATCCTTCCCGGCGGACCCGCTGGGCGCGACGCTGCAGGCCGCGAACGGCGCCTGGATCATCGAGGCGGTCGACGAGGGCGGCCTTGCGGACCGGCTCGGCTGGCGCGAGGGGGACCGCATCCTGGCGGTGAACGGACGGCCGGTGTCCGGCGGGCGGGAGCGCGTCTCGTCGGTCTTCGCCCCGGGCCGCCGCGTGGCCGTGAAGGTCGACAAGGACGGATGGCAGGTGCTGTACACGTTCGAGATTCCCGGACAGGAAAACGAGGAAGCATTCTGAGGAGGTCCAGATGGACGGAGGCGGGTTTCTGCGACGTCTTCTCGTGTCGGTTCCGGTGATCGCCCTCCTGGCGGTTCCGTTCGCGGGGCCGGCCCGGGGCGAGGGGCATCCCCTGGACGCTCTCGGCCGCGCCTTCCGGCACGCCGCCGGGACGGCGGCGCCCGCGGTCGTCCAGGTCGTGGCCGACCGCGTGCCGGGAGGCGATCTGATGGGCCCGGGCGAGCTGCCGGTGGCGTCCGGTTTTCCCTACCCCACCGAATTCCTCGAGAAGTTCCAGGAAAGCCGGAGGCTGTTCGTCCGCCCCGAGGGACCCGCCTCCGGCGTCGTGGTGGCTCCCGACGGGTACGTGCTCACCTCCCTGTACAACATCGCAGGCCGGGTGAGGGGCGTGCGCGTCGTGACGGCCGACGGGAAGACGTACGACGCCGAGATCCTCGGGCGGGACCCGAACAAGGACGTCGTCCTGCTCAAGATCGAGGCCGAAGACCTCCCGTACCTGGCGCTTTCCCCGGACGCCGAGGCGGTGCCGGGCCAGTTCGCCGTGACGGTCGGCCGCGGGCAGGACCCCGCCCGCCTCAACGTCAACGCCGGGATCATCTCGGCCGTGATCCGCTCTCGCGGCGACGCGATCCAGACCAGCGCCCGCGTGAACTACGGCAACAGCGGCGGGGCGCTCGTGGACCTCGAGGGGAAGCTGCTCGGCGTCCTCGCCAAGATCGGGCACGACACCGAGCGGAATCGCTCGGGCATCAACACGGGCGTGGGATTCGCCGCCCCCGCCTCCACGCTGGCCGATCTGTTCAAACGCCTCAAGAAGGGCGAGAACATCCCGCCCCGCCCCACCCCGTTTCTCGGCATCCGGTTCGACCCCTCCTACCCCGCCACCGCCGACCAGAAGGGCGTCAAGATCGAGTACGTCTACAAGGGCTACCCCGGCGCCCGGGCCGGGTTGAAGACGGGGGACGTCCTGCTGAGCTTCGATCACGTCCCCATCGAGAAACGCAACGACCTCATCTTCGTCATCCGGCAGTGCGACCCGGGCCAGCGGGTCACCTTCACCGTCCAGCGGGGCGACACCGACCTCGACCTCGAAGCCGAACTCACCGCCCGCCCGGGGCCGGTGGAGAACGCCCGGATGTCGCTGGAGTATTTCAAGTGGAAGGCTCCCCGCACGCTGGGCCTGCGGATCGACCACGGCTACGCCGGACCGGGCGTTTTGGTCAGCCACGTCCACGAGGGGTTCCCCCTCCACGAGGGGGGCCTGCGCGGAGGGGACCTCATCACCTCCGTCTACGGGTTGAAGAACTACCCCTTGTGGTTCCCCGTCTTCCGCAAGGACCTGATCGACCGGGTTCTCCAGTACTGCATCACGGGCACGGAGATGACCTTCCGCGTCCGGCGGGGAGACCGGTCGCGCCTGATCACGGTGATCATCGGGCGTCCCGCCGGGGAGGAGAGGCTCGCGGCCATGGACCGCGAATACGAGGCCACCGAGGGGAACCGGCCCGCGCCGCCGACGGAGGCCTCGCGCGAGACGCTGGCCGAGGACCTCGTCCGCTGGAATCTTTTGATCCGGCTGGGCATCCGTCTGGGCGAAAAGACGGAGGACGGGTTCGCGATCGACTTCGTCCACGGGGGCTTTCCCGGCGAGAGGATCGGCATGGAACGGGGAAACGTCCTGACGCGGTTGAACGGGGTGGACGCTTCCTCGCTTCCGGAGCATCTGGACATCCTCATCGGACCGCGCCCCAACCGGATCTGGGTCCCCGGCAATCCCTGGCAGGTCGGGTTCTCGGCGGGGGGGCGGGAGAAAAGCGGCCGGATCGCCCTGGGGTCCGACCCGCTTCCCTCCACGCTCCGGGCCATGAGGGCCGAGGTGGAGGACGGCGTCCGTTTCAGCCTCCGGGACCTCCAGCGGCTGGAGGCGCTGCTCGGCCGGCCGCGCGCAGCGGGCCGGCTCCAGGCTCTTCAGGTTCTCGACCATCCCGACCGGTGGAAAGCGTCGACGGCGAAAACCGTGGTCTCCCTTCTCGACGAGGGGGACCGGGACTTCGTCCAGCGGCTGCACGAGGCGCTCCGCGCCCATCCCGACCGGGAAACCCTGGGGCTCGTCATCCGTTCCCTGCCCGTGCAGGAAACGGCGGTGGAAGCGGACCGGTGGCAGGACCGGGAAAAGCGGGCCACGATCGAGGCCTACCTTCAAAAAACCGACCTGCCCGGCGCGCTTCCCGACTTCGGGATCAACGGAAAGCTCTGGCAGCGGTGGTGGCGGGAAAACCGGGACCGGATCCGGTTTCCCTGAGGGAAACGGCGGATCGCGGCCGACGATTCACGGAACATGCAATGCGGATGCGGGAGGAAGGATGAGATGGTTCGTGCTTATGGCGTTGCCCCTCACGCTGACGGCGCTCTTCGCGGCGCCGTCCTTCGCCGCGGACCCGGGTGTCCCGGAGCAGGCGAAGGCCATCGAGCGTGACCTGGTTTCTCTGGTCGAGCGGGTTTCGAAGGCCTTCGTGATGATCGGGGGCGGTTCCGGCGTGGTCATCTCGCCGGACGGCTGGATGCTGACGAACGATCACGTGGTCGCCCAGATCAAGACGAGGAAGACGTGGCCGGTCATGCTGCCCATCCGCAAGCGCTACATGGCCGACCTCGTGGGCAACGACGAGACGGGCGACCTCGCCCTTCTCAAGATCAAGGACGCGAAGAACCTTCCCCACGTCCCCCTGGGGGATTCGGACGCGCTGAAGCCCGGCCATCTGGTCGTGGCCCTCGGCAACCCCTACTCGCACGCCTTCCGCACCGCGGAACCGACGGTGACTTTCGGCATCGTGAGCGCCGTCCACCGCAACCAGATCACCTACTCCGACGCCATCCAGACGGACGCGCCCCTGAATCCCGGGAACTCGGGCGGCCCGCTGATCAACCTCGACGGCGAGCTCGTCGGCATCAACGGGCGGGTCCGGGTCCGCTTCGCCGAACCCCTGCGGCCCAGGATGCAGGAGTTCAAGTACAACACCGGCGTCGGCCTGGCCATCCCCACGAGCCAGATCAAGCGCTTCCTTCCCCTGTTGAAGAAGGGGGACATCGACCACGGCCACCTCCCCGGGCTCATCCTCGGGTCGATCCGCATCGGACCCGACGCCATGATCGTGCGCAACGTGAGGCCCGGCACGCTCGCTTCCCGCGCCGGTTTGAAAGCCGGCGACCGCATCCTGTCCGTCGACGGTCTTCCCGCCTGGAACCCCTACCGGTTCTGGGGCATCCTCCACGCCTACCCGGAGGGAGCCAAGGTCGTGATCGAGGTCGAGCGGCAGGGAGAGAAGCTGCGGATTCCGGTCACGCTTCTACGCTGGCGGCCCGGCCGCGCGGCTTCCGTCGAAGCCCAGCGCATGAAACCGGGGCTCGGCGTCGAGTTCTGGCCGGAAGCCCCGGCCACCGGCGGGGCGGAGATCAAGAAGGTCCTGCCCAGCTCGGCCGCGTCCCAGGTCGGCTTGAAGCGGGGAGACATCATCATCCGGATCGACGACAAGCAGGTCCTGGGGCCCGAGCATCTCGAGGAACTGATCCAAAGCGTCTACCGACAGGTGAAATCGGGATCACGGAAGACGCCGCTGGTGCGCCTGAAAGTGCAGCGGGGACTGGAGGAGAAGGAGTTCGCCGCCACGCTCGGGCCGGAACCGGAGTAGGGCGCGGGGATATCAGATTTCAGATTCCAGGTTTCAGATTTCAGATTTCAGCCCCGGGTCGGATTTCAGTCCCTTCGCGGCGGGAGCCTGCAACGCGGAGAGCCTTACATCTGCCCCAGTTCCTTCTCTTCTCGCTTGACGAGGCTCATCACCTTTTTCGGATCCTCGGCCTCGAGCATCTCCTCGGCCACGTCCTCCCGCTGGAGGATCCGCATGATCTGCGCGAGCGCCTGGACGTGCTCGGTGGACCGGTCGAAGTCCGACACCATGCAGACGACGAAGTGGACGGGTTTCTTGTCCAGGGTGTCGAACTCGATCCCGTCCCGGTAGACGCCGATGCCGGCGATCAGGCCCTTGATCTGATCGGTCTTCCCGTGGGGAATGGCGACCCCTCTCTCCATGCCGGTGCTCTTCTGTCTCTCCCGGTACGTGATGGCCTCCTCGACGGCCTCCTTCTGCATCTCGTCCAGATCGAACGCCTTCGCCAGCTGATCGATCATCTCGTGGATCACCTGGATCTTGGTCTTCTCCCCCCCCTCGATACCGGGCAGAATGCTTTCCGCCTTGAGGATGTCGCTCAGTTTCATCAACGCAATCTCCTACTTGCAGACAACCACATCATGCCGGCACAGCGTAGCCCCTCCGAAAAGCCGATTGCAAGCTGAATCTTCCCGGAAGGCGAAGGAAAACATTTCCATGTTTCAATCCTCCCCCCCCTCCCCCTCCAGCCAGCGCCGGACCGCCTCGTCCTCCCCGCCCGCCTCGAGGTACCGGCGGAACCAGACCCGCGCCTTTTCCGGCTCCGAGAGGAGATCCCGGAGCACGTAGCCGCCGTCCCGGTGGGCCGCCGTCATCGACGGGTCCAGATCCAGGCACGTCCCGAGGTGCGAAAGCGCCTCCCGGCCCCGTCCGAGACGGCGCAGGAGCCGCCCCAGGTTCAGGTGCGCCAGCGCGTAGCCGGGCGACGCCTCCACCGCACGCCGGTACGCCCGCGCCGCTTCCCCGGCGTTCCCGAGCCGCCGCTCCGTCGCCCCCAGGTTGTTCCACGCCTGCGCGAAATCCGGCTCGAGCGAAACCGCCCGCCCGTACGCCTCCCGCGCCCGCCGCAGGAGACCCCGCTGCTCGAAATACCACCCCAGATGGTAGTAGGTGACCGGCGTGTTCACCGGCCCCTGCACCGCCTCCCCGATCGCCGTCCGGCACCGGGAACAGAAGCGGGGCCGGACGCGGTCCAGGTCCCGGAATCCCGATTCCACCGGGCTCATCAGGCAGCACGGGTCGGGACAGTGCACGAATCCCCGATCCAGGAAGGTGTGCCCCAGCTCGTGGCAGACCAGCTTGTAGACGCGCATCCGGTAGGCCTCCCGGTACGCGTCCCAGTCGGTCCCGAGGCGGCGCCCTTCCGCGAAGGCGAGGGCGGACCGGTACAGCGAGACAACCGCCGCCTTGCCCTCCCGCTGGCCCATCCCCATCGCCCAGCCTCCCCGGTCGCCCGCCAGATCCGCGAACGTCACGCCCAGCACCCGCACCGCGTCCAGGCGCATGCGGTCGGCCAGGTCGTCGAGAATCGCCCCGGCGTCCCACCGTCCCGTCCCCGGAAGGAAGGCCCCGGGCGGGAGGGGGCGGAGGCCGGCGAAGCGGACCCGGAACCCGAACGTCGTCTCGACCGAACGGCGGATCCACGCCGCGTCCCGCGGCGACGGGGGCAGGCCCAGCCAGACCACGTCCACGGGTTCGGGTCGCAAGGCGCCTGCGCCCAGCCGGTCCATCCAGACGATCCCGGCCGGCGGTCCCCCGGCGGGCGCCGGGGCCCCGAGGGCGGCCGCGAGCAGCACGGCGGAAGCGAGCAGGACGCCGGTCGCGAAACGCAGGGCGAGAATCCTCCCCATTTCCCCTATCCCTCCCCGTCCTCGGCCGCGCCGCCGCGGCGCACCGCCATGAAATCGTTGAACCGGATCCGGTAGGGGTCCCCGCCGGTGGCCTCGGCCTCGTCGGCGAACCGGGCGTCGATCTCGCGGAAGGTCTCCGTCTTTCCGGCGAAGGTCTCCTCATCCATGGCGTGGAACGCTTCCACCTTCCCGGCGTAGAAGCTCCCGGTGGGTTCGGGAAGGCGCGCGTTGACGTGCCAGGGGAAGGTCCAGCGCGCGCGGCGGACGAGCCGGTTCATCGTCTCCCCCAGATCCAGGGCGGAGTTTCCGAAGAAACTGTCCAGCGTCTCCAGCGTCTCCCGGTCCAGGCTTCCGTCGGCTTCCGCCATCTCGAACGCCCGGGTGCCGGGAAACGGAAAGAAGGTGGACCACCGGAACCTCCCCGGCCGGGCGCGGGCGAGGATGTCGAAGGTGGCCTCGAGATCCTCCGGGGTCTCCCGGGGCAGGCCGGCCATGACGAAGGCGGAGGAGGCCATGCCCGCCTCGTGGGCGCAGGCGATGGCGGAGACGATGTCGTCGTCGCTCATGTGCCGGTTGAGGACCTTGCTTCGTATCCTCGGGCTTCCGCTCTCCACCCCGAACTTCACGATGCGGCACCCCGCCCCGGCGAGCGCCTGCGCGACGCCGGCGTCGAAGCGTTTCACGTGGGCGTTCACGGTCAGCGGCACGGAGCACGTCTCGGCGTACCGCCGGCAGAAGGCCTTCACGTAGGCCGGATCGTGGGTGAAGAGATCGTCGTCGAAGATGAACATCTCCAGGGGCATGTCGCGTGCGAGCAGGGATTCGATCTCCGCGATCACACCCTCGACGGGGGTGCGGCGGACGTAGTTCAGATCCCGGACGGGCACGCCGAGGTCGCGCGTGTACCGTTCCACCATCCGGTGGTTGAAGCAGTACGTGCAGCGGAAGGGGCATCCCCGGGAGGCCAGGAGTCCCACCCAGCCGCCCCGGGCCCTCGTCAGTTCCTCGATGCCGAAGAGGTCGTGGTCCGGCATGGGGAGGCTTGCCGGGTCGGGAAGCGGCCGGACGGGATTCTCGTGCACCCGGCCGTCGCTTTGGGTCCAGATGTTCCGGATGCCGGAGACATCCCGTCCCGCCTCCAGCGCTCCCACGAGTTCCTCCAGGGCGTCCTCCCCCTCCCCGACGCAGACGAAATCCACCGCGTCCTCGGTGATGATCGTCTCGGGAACCATGGTGGCGTGGACGCCCCCGAAGACGACGGGGACGCCAAGGGCTTCCCGGACGCGCCGGGCGTAGGCGAGCGCGGTTCCGTACTGGGGCGTGACGACGGAAAACCCCACGAGCCCCGGCCGGAAGGCCCGGACGCGCTCGACGAACGCCTCCGGGTCCGGTACCGGGGCCACCTTCTCGTTGAGGTTGATCAGGGCGGTCTCGTGGCCCGCCTTCTTCAGCACGGCGGAAAGCGACCCCAGCCCGTAGTGGAAACCCACCTGGCCTTTCACGTTCGGATAGACGAAGAGAACCCGCATCGATCGTCTCCCTCACACGGCAGCTTGTTTCCGCCGGTCTCCCCGCTCGAGCGCCGCGCCGACCAGCGCTTTCAAGCGCTCTTCACCCGAGAAGATCTCGAAGCGGACGCGCAACGACGAAAGCGGCATCGCCCCCCGCGGAAAGGACTTCACCTTGACCCAGTCCTTGGTGGTGGTCAAGAGCATCTTCGCTCCCCGCCGTTCGGCCTCCCCCGCCACGGCCGACACGTCCTCGGGCCGGTAGTCGTGATGGTCCGCGAAACGCGTCTCGCCGAGGACCCCGACGCCGAGGTCCTCGGCCGTCCGGCGGAATCCCGCGGGATTGCCCACCCCCGAGAACAGGAAAGCCGGCATGCCTTTCAGGGTGGAGGGCGTGCCGGCGAGATCGCCCTCGAGCCGCCAGGGCGCGTGACGCGCCAGAAACACCTCCGCCCTCGCTCCCGAGGCGCGGAGCGCTTCCACGATCTTCCGCCGGTCGTCGGGCGCGACCTGGTCCGCCCGCGTGAGGACGATCGCGTCCGCGCGCCTCGCGGCCGAGGGCGATTCACGGAGGAAGCCGGCGGGAAGGACGCGGCCGCCGCCCCACGGATCGAGAACGTCGAGCAGGAGGATGTCGAGGTCCCGCCCCAGCCGGTGATGCTGGAAGCCGTCGTCCAGAACCACGCAGTCGGCGCCGTCGGCGAGGGCGCGCCGCGCGGAGGCGACGCGGTCCGGATCAGCGTAGACCGCGAGTCCCTCCTCCATGGAGGCGGTCTCGTCGGGCAGCCCCTGTTCGGTCTTCGCGCCGTAGCCCCGGCAGAGCACGGCGGGGAAACGGTTCATTTCCTGGACCCGTCGGGCGAGGTAGGCCACGGCGGGCGTCTTGCCCGTTCCGCCGGCGGTGAGATTTCCCACGCTGATGACGGGGCAGGGGGGATGATGGACAGGGATCAGTCCCGACCCGTAGGCTGCGCCCCGGGCTCGCACGGCGAAGGCGTAGGGGAGGGAGAGCGCGCGTAGGGCGGCTCTCACCGTGAGAGCGCCCAGGCCGCTTCGCCCCCGCATGGACTCCAGGATGAACCGTCTGGCTCGCTGTTTCACGCGCGTCTCTCCCCGGAAGGCCCGGCATCGGCGCGTCGTGGTGGACCCGCCGACGGTTCCGATGGTAACGGCTGGATCCTCGAGGCGCCACACCTTCGGCGGGAGGCGTCGTCTTTCGCGCTGTGGCCGGTTTGGGGTTGCCGTCGCACAGAAGCTTGGGATTTTGGATTGCCTGGTACATGGCCACACCTGGACTTGTCGGTTCAATGGAGCTGTTTTGGAGGGCGAGGGTCCTCCCGAGCCACGAGTTTCTTGTAGTCAACCCCCTAGACGAAGTCGGAGTGGCGGGACTCGCGTGTGGGAGGCGGGCTACGGAAAGAAGGGGAGGCCCACGACTTGCCGACAGCGCGAAAGCCTCGTCCCGGGGATGCGTGGCCCCTTCTTGCCGCCGCTGCTATAATGGACCGCCTCATCCAGCGGGAGGGAGCGTGTCGAAGAAGAAGAAGAAGAAGACGGAAGTGACGCAGGGGGCGGGCGCGGATCCGGAACCGGCGCCGACGCCGCCGACGGGTCCGGTTTTCAAGATCCTCTTCTTCGTCGTGGCCCTGCTGGGGGCGGTCGCGGACATCGTCAGCAAGAGGGCGGTCTTTTCGATGCTGGATGCGGCGGTGGTGCGGGAGGGCGGCGTGCCCCGGACCACGTCCCTGGAATCGGTCTCCGTGATCGGGAAGACGTTGACGTTTCAAACGGCGGTGAACCCGGGCGCCGTCTTCGGGCTGTTCCGCGGGCAATGGCTGTTCCTGGTGGTCTTCACGCTGATCGCGCTGGGGATCATGGGATGGGTGCTGTTCCGGTCCCGCAACACGGGCACGAGCATGATGGTGGGGCTGGGGCTGGTCTGCGCGGGCGCGCTGGGCAATCTGTGGGACCGTGTCTTTTTCGGCGGCGTGCGCGATTTCATCGTCTTCACCTCGGGCGTTCTCGAATCCCTCGGGTTCGAGGGGGGCCGGTGGCCGACGTTCAACCTCGCCGACGCCTGGATCTGCATCGGCATTCCCCTGATCATCCTCGGCGATTTCCTGGCGGCTCGACGGGCCTCCGCCGAGGCCGACACGTCCCCGAACAAAGCCCCGGAAAAGGGCTGAAATGTGCTTGACAGGGGACGACCCTTCGACTACATTCGCGCATCGTTTTCTTCGGTACATCGCCGGTCCGGGGGGAGGGAGAGCCCCGGCCGATAACCTGCTTTCCAACCCGGTCTTTACAAGGTTAAGAGCGAGCGCCGTTCCGGGGAGGTTCAGTGCGCTCCCTTGGCGCAAGGGGAAGAGAGGGGGGGGGTTAGGAAAAGGATTTTTCGGGAGCGCGTTGGTTCGGGATTTGCAAAGAAGATGGATCGCGTCGCCCCGGAAGACGTGAAAAGCCGGACGTCGATTCTGCGTATCTAGCAGGAGGAAAGAGGAATGAAAAAGCAGTGGATCTTGATGGCCCTCGTGGTCGGGGTGATGCTGGTCGTCATGGTTTCGCCGGCGCTTGCGGGCGACGAGGAAGGGGGAGGCGACGAGAAGAAATCGATGACGTGGATGGATACGATCATGGCCTCCGGCGTGATCGGGGGGGTGATCATCCTCCTGTCCATCGTTTCCCTCGCGCTCACGATCGAGCATTTCGTGAGCATCCGTCAGGACAAGCTGGTGCCTCCCGAAATCCTGGGCGAGATCGAAGTTCTCTTCGAGGACGAGGAGTACGAGGAGGCCATGGAGCTCTGCGAGGCGGAACCGTCGTACTTCACCAACGTGGTGGGCGCGGCGTTGCCCAAGATGGGATCGGGGTATCACGCGATGATGGACGCCATCGCGGACGCCCTGGACGAGGAAAGCACGAAGCTCCACCAGAAGATCAGCTACCTGTCGCTGATCAGCAGCGTGGCGCCCATGATGGGCCTTCTCGGCACCGTCTACGGGATGATCATCGCCTTCCAGAAGATCGCGGCGGCGCAGGGCGCGCCGGAGCCGGCCGAGCTGGCGAGCGGTATCTCGCTGGCCCTGGTGACCACGTTCGAGGGGCTGGTCGTCGCCATTCCCACCACGGGCTTCTATTTCTTCTTCCGGAACAAGGTGATCCGCATCGGCATGCAGGTCTCCACGATCGTGGAGGATCTCTTCGACCGCTTCCGGCCCACCGAGTAGGAAGCGGGTTCCGGAAAACGGCGCCAAGGGGCGGGTCTTCGACCCGTCCCTTTCTTTTTCGGCGTCCGCCGCCGAGTTGCAAATCCCCCGTCCCATAAGGCATCATGCACGCGTCCGGCATGCAGGAAACCCGATGGCCTCGAAACGCCGACCGTCCGGGGAATTTCTCCACACCCCTCTCGCCGAGGGGCTGGATCTCCACGTCCGGACCACGCAACGCTTCAAGACGATCTCCCTGCAGGCCGTCCTCGCCAGCGAGCTGGGCGCGGACGCCACGAAACTCGCCCTCCTTTCCATGCTGCTGAAGCGCGGCACGCGCCGCCTTCCCTCCCACCAGGCCCAGACCCGGTTCCTGGAGAACCTCTACGGCGCCGGTTTCGACGTGGACGTCCAGAAGCGCGGGGAATTCCACCTGCTGGTGGCCCGGCTTTCCCATCCCGCCCCCGCCTTCGTGGACGAGGGGGAGACCCTTCTGGAGGAGAGCCTGCGCTTTCTGGGCGAGTGCCTCTCGGACCCCCGCCTCGTGAACGGCGTCTTTCCGGCCGACGTCGTGGAACAGGAAAAGACGAACCTGCGCCGCGCCATCCAAAGCCTTGTCAACCACCGGGAACAGTACGCCCTGGAGAAGCTGATTCGCACCATGTGCCGGGGCGAGAGGTTCGCCGTGTACGAGTACGGTCGCCTCGAAGATCTCGACGACGCCTCCCCCGCCGCCCTTCACCGGTTCCAGCGCCGCCTGCTTCGCACGCGTCCCCTCACCCTCCTTGCCTGCGGGGCCGTCGATCCCGACCGGCTGGCCGCGCTCGCCGAAACCCACCTCGGCTGGACGCGCGACACGATCGAGGTCCCGCCCGTCGCCGAGCGCCGCCGGGCCCCCGCCGCGCCCCGCCGCGAGGAAGAGGCGTTCCCGATGGAGCAGGAATGGATCGTGCGGGGGTACCGCATCGACGCCGACGTTCCCGGGCCCGACGACGCCGCGCTCCTCTTCTTCAACGGCATCCTGGGCGGTTTCGCCTTCTCGCGGCTCTTCAAGCAGATCCGGGAACACGAAGGCCTCGCCTACGACATCGGCTCCCACACCGAACGGCTCAAGGGTCTCCTCCTGGTCTCCGCGGGCGTGCAGCCCGGTTCCGCCGACAAGGTCCTTTCGAGAATCGACGGGATCGTCGAGGATCTCAGGGGGGGCAACGTCACGGCCGAGGAGATGGAGGGCGCCCGCAACCGCCTCCTCGCCGAGGTCCGTTCCCTTCACGACAGCCCCGAGATGATGATCGCTTCCCACAAGTCCGGACTGCTCGCAGGTCGCGTCCGCACCGTCGCGGAGATGGAGGAGGCGATCCGGGCCGTCGCCCCCGGCGACGTCACGCGCCTGGCCTCCTCGCTCCGCCTCGACACCACATTTCTCCTGCGGCCCGCCCGCACAGGAGGCTCATGACATGGACACCGCCTGGGAAACGCGTCGCAGCGAGCGCACGGGGGAGGCAGTCCTCACGAAGGTGTTTCCGTCGGGCCTCCGCGTCCATGTGCTTCCCAAGCCCGGCTTTCAACGCAAGATCTGTCTTCTCGTCTTCCGGTACGGCTCCCTCCACGGCCGCTTCCTGCCTCCGGGGCACACGACGCCCGTCGAGAGCCCTCCCGGCGTCGCCCATTTCCTGGAGCACCGCATCTTCCAGCGGGAGGAGGGCGACGCCTTCTACCGCTTCGCTTCCCTCGGCGCCTCCAGCAATGCCGGAACCTCCTATACCAACACGGTCTACTACTTTTCCTGCGTCGAGAATTTCTACGAGGCGCTCGCGATCCTCCTTTCCTTCACGCAAGGCGTCCTTCTCGATCCTCGAGACGTGGAGAGGGAGAAGGACATCATCGAGGAGGAAATCCGGGGGTTCCGCGACAACCCCGGCGCGATGGCGTACGAGAGGCTCATGGCCTGCCTGTTCCAGGAAAGCCGCGTCCGTTTCGACATCGTCGGAACCCCGGAAAGCGTGCGCGCGACCACCTGCGAGCAGCTGCGCGCGGCGTTCGATACCTTTTACCATCCCGGCAACGCCGAGCTCGTCGTCAGCGGCGATCTCGAGCCCGCGGTCCTGTACGAAAGCATCGCCGGGCATCCCGCCGCCTCGGCCCCGGGAAGTCCGGGCAAGGCCCTCCCGGTGGAGGAACCCTTCCACGTCGCGTCCCGCGGCGCCCGGCTTCACATGCTCGTCCATCGCCCGAAATTCCTGCTCGGCTTCAAGGAGGACACGCCCGGCGCCCCGGGGCCGGCACTCGCCCTGCGCCAGACCGAGAGCATGATCACCCTCTCCGCCTTGTTCGGACGGGCGTCCGACTTCTACCGGCGAGCCTACGGGGAGGGCCTCGTCGACGAGTCCTTCTCCGCGCACAGCACGGTGGAGCCGGGGCTCGCGACCACGGTCTTCTCCGCCGACACCGACGATCCGGAGGCCCTCGCCGGCCGGATTTTCCGGACGCTCGATCACGCCAAGCGCGAGGGCGTGGATCCCGGCGACGTGGAGCGTCTTCTCAAGCGCTCGCGCGGGCGCTACCTGCGGAGCTTCAACCACCCGGAATCCGCCTCCTTCGCCCTCCTGCAGTCCGCGCTCCAGGGGGTCCACCTCCTGGACGTCCCGGATCTGCTGGACCGCATCACCCCGGAAGGGATTGCGCAGCGGCTCGGCTCCTCGTGCGATCCGGCCCGGCACGCCCGTTCCGTGGTTCTGCCCCTCCCGGGAAGGGCGGGGCCAGGGGGGTAGGTCCGTGGCGGGGTCGTCGGGTCGTTCGGTCGTTCATGATTCTTTCCTGAGCTGTTTGCCCTTTGGGGTTGCGGCCTGGCTGCTTTGCGAAGGGGAAACGGGAAATGAGGGATCTGGGCGGCATCGAAGCGTACTTCCTGGTGGGGCCGACGGCGTCCGGCAAGGGTCGTCTGGCGCAGGCCCTGGCGGAGCGATACGAGATGGAGATCGTCTCCATGGATTCCATGAAGGTGTACCGTTTCATGGACGTGGGGACGGCGAAGCCTCCGGAAGCGGTCCGCGCCCGCCTTCCGCACCATCTGATCGACGTGGTGGATCCGGGGGAGACGTTCGACCTGGCGCGCTGGATCGAGGCGGCGGAGGATGCCGTGCTCGGGATCGCGGGGCGCGGGAAGCGGCCGCTGTTCTGCGGGGGGGCGGGGCTCTACTTGAAGGGATTCCTCTTCGGCGTCTTCGAGGGCCCGGGCCAGAAGCCCGAGACGCGGGCCGCCCTGGAAGCCAGGGCGCGCGCCGAGGGTTCCCAGGCGCTTCACGAGATGCTTCGCGCGCTGGATCCGGAAGCGTCGCGCCGGATCCATCCGGGGGACGTAAGGCGCCTGGTGAGGGCGCTGGAGGTCATCGAATTGACGGGGAAACCGCTTTCGACCCAGCAGGTCCAGTTTTCCCGTCGCCGGTCCGATCTCACGCCCCGGATGGCGGGCCTCCGCCGGACGCGGGAGGAGCAGGTCCGCCGGATCGAGGATCGCGTGGACCGGATGATCTCCGCGGGGTGGCTCGAGGAGGTCCGGCGGCTCTGGGAGGCGGAGGGGGGGCCCGGCCCTTCGGCTTCCCAGGCGGTGGGCTACAGGGTGCTGAGGGATCACCTGGAGGGGGGGTGCACGCTCGCGGAGGCGGTCGAGAGGGTCCGGAGCCAGACGCGGAAGCTGGCGAAGCGGCAGAGGACGTGGTTCCGGAGTTTTCCCGACATCCGCTGGATCGACGTGGAAGGCCCCTCGGACCGGGAGGAGGTGGTTCAGCGCGCGTCGGAGGCGCTGGGGCTGTCGGCGCGGGACGGTACCTGAGAGGCTGTGAAAAAATCCCTGTATCCCTGCGCGGGGGGATTTTCCCACCTCCTCTCCTCCGTGGCCCCCTTCACCCGCCCCGCCATCCGTGCCGGGAAAAGTGGGCCTTCTCCCTCGCATTCCCGGCCAAAACGTCCTACCCTATGGCCGTATAGACGAAACAAGGAGGCCGGTATGGGCTGGGACGACTTCACGATGTTCAAGAAGATGGAGAAGAAGGGGGGCGGTGCGCAAAAATCGAAGGTCCCGAGCGGGCGCCATCGGCCGAGCGAGCGCCGGGTTCTCAACGCCTTGTTGAAGACGCTGACGTCCAAGAAGCAGGTCGACGAGGAAGACCAGGACACGGTGATGCGTCTCACGATGGAGAAGGTTTTGGAGGCGATCCAGGCGCAGGCGATCACGATGTACATGATGGGCGAGGACGACCGGATTCATTTCCGGTACAACTACATGTCTCCCACGGTCTGGGGCAACGACATGGAGAAGGCGGCCCTGTTCAAGGAGCAGCAGCAGCGTCTTCTGGGGATGACGCTCGAGAAGGGGCAGGGGATCGTGGGGATGGTGATCGAGGCGGGGAAGTCGTACGTGTCCATCGACGCCCAGAACGATCCCAACTTCTTCGGGGGCGTGGACGAGGAGACGGGTTTCACGACGCACTCGATGATCACGGTGCCGATCGAGGGTGACCAGGTCATCGGGGCGATCCAGGCGATCAACAAGGACGGGGTCTCCGGTGTCCCGTTTTTCACGAAGGAGGACGTATCCCTCCTGGAGGAAGTGGCCGGTTACTCCGCGAAGGTGATCCAGAAGGTTCACGACCCGTCGTTCGAGATCACCGACGAGGAGATGGGGTTCTACATCGCCAAGTTGACGAAGCATCCTTTCATCCGTCTGGACGAGGACTTCGATCTGAACCCCAAGATGATCGAGATGGTGGGCGACGAGGTTCTTCTGGAGCTGGAGATCATTCCCTTCGAGAAGGTGGGCGAGAAGGGCGTCAAGGTGGTGATGGCCAACCCGCTGGACTGGCAGAAGAAGGAGAACTTCCAGATGAAGACGGGGCTGGTGGTGGAGGAGATCTTCGTCGCCCCCCGCGGGCAGATCGACGCCATCCTCGAGGGGCTCAAGGCCCCGGGCTCCGGGGCGCTGGGCGAAGTGGCGGGTGCGATCCGGGAGGAGTTCGACAAGACGCAGGGGCTGGAGAAGGTGGAGGTGGAGGAGGACGCCGACGAGGAGAGCGCGCCGATCGTGAAGCTGGCCAACCGGATCATCGAGGACGCCTACGTGCAGGGGGCGAGCGACATCCACATCGAGCCCCAGGAGAAGGAAACCCTGGTGCGGTACCGCATCGACGGCCTGTGCCACGAGAAGCTGCGCCTGCCCCACTCCAGCCACGCCTCGCTCACGACGCGCCTGAAGATCATGTCCGAGGTCGACATCGCCGAGAAGCGTCTTCCCCAGGACGGCCGCATCGTCTTCAAGAACTTCACCAAGACGGGGATCGACGTGGACCTTCGCGTGTCCACGGCCCCGATCAATTTCGGCGAGAAGATCTGCATGCGGATCCTCGACAAGACGAAATCCACCCTTCCTCTGGACAAACTGGGGTTCTCCTACGAAAACCTCGAGAAGTACCGCGGGGCCATCAAGTCCCCCTACGGGATGATCCTCCACTGCGGACCCACGGGCTCGGGAAAATCGATGACCCTCTACTCGGCGCTGGGGGAGATCTACTCTCCCGAGTTGAACATCCAGACGGCCGAGGACCCCATCGAGTACACGCTCAAGGGCATCAACCAGATGCAGATGAAGCGGGAGATCGGCCTCACCTTCGCCAAGGCCCTGCGATGCTTCCTCCGCCAGGACCCGGACATCATCCTGGTGGGCGAGATCCGGGACCTGGAGACCGCCGAAATCGCCATCGAGGCCGCCCTTACGGGCCATCTCCTCTTCTCCACCCTGCACACGAACGACGCGCCCACCTCGGTCACCCGTTTCATGGAAATGGGGGTCGAACCCTTCATGGTCTCCTCCACGCTCCTGTGCGTCTGCGCCCAGCGTCTCATGCGGAGGCTCTGCACGAAGTGCAAGGTCGCCTACGAACCCGACGAGCGGGAGAAAGAGCTCATGGGGATCGGCGAGAACGAGAGCGTCAAGATCTACAAGAAGCGGGAGAAGGGGTGCCCCAAGTGCAACGGATCCGGCTACAAGGGGCGGATCGGGATCCACGAACTCATGCTCGTCAACGAGGAAATCCGGGACATCATCAACAGCCAGGGCAATTCCGACGACATCCGCAAGGCCGCCATCAAGAACGGCATGATCACGCTGCACCACGACAGCATGCAGAAGGTCCGCGACGGCATCACCTCCGTCGAGGAGGCGCTCAGAACCGTCCGTTCCGACTTGGATTGAGCCGCGGTCGGTTCGAGGTGAGCGCAGACGGGGAGCGTGCAAGAAGCCGTCCCCTTGCTCGGGGAAAGAAGGGGGAGGGTCCGCCGGCGGGACGTTCGCGGAGGAGCCCGGCCGGCACGGCGCCTAGTAGTTGTGCGGATTCTCCTCGTCGTAGTTCAGGAAATGCCTGTCGATCTCCTTGTGGAGCTGATGCATATCCCTGAAGAACGACTTGATATGCCGCCAGTTATGCCCCCAGTCGAAGAGGGAGCACCCGCTCAGGATGCCGAGGGCAAACGCGCCGAGAACTGCGGAAATCAGAACCTTCTTCATTGTTTCCACCAACGTTTCGGGCACAAAGCAGGGGGCCATGTCCCATTACCGCATGGACTCTACCCGGTCGGACCGGGCCTGTCAATCCAAAAAATCCACCTTTTTCCCGCCCTCCCAGGTTGAAAACGGTCCCCGCCCCCCCAGTGTTACAGGGATCGAGGCATTCGCGGGGCCACCGGTTCCGGATGGTTCGCGTTTCGGAGTTCCTCCACCCCCGCCTGCAGGGCGCGCGCCGCGCCTTGTGGGCGAAACCGCCCACCGTTACAATGAAACGGCTCTACATCGGAGGGTTGTCGATCCCGTGACGCCACGCTTCTGCATGCTCGCGATCCTGGCCGTCTCCTGCGCCCTTTCGACGGCCGGCCGGCGTCTCACCGCCGCCGAGGCGCCTGAAAAGGAAACCCGCACTCTCCAGGCGGCCCTCCAGGACCTGCGCAGCCGCTATTTCGACCGGAGACGGGAAGCCCTCCAGACGATCATCGAAGCCGGGCGGCGGCGCCCCGACGCGGTCGGCGAGACCTTGATGCCGCTCCTCGAGGACGACGACCTCCGCACGCGGCTTCTGGTTGCGCGGGCCCTCGGCGAGATCCACTATGCCCCGGCCCTCGACGCCATGGCCGACCTCCTCTTCCGCCGGGAAACCTCGCCCCTCGAGAGGACGACCCTCCTGGAAGCCTTCGTGAAGTACGACCGCGAAGCCGAGGAATACATCTTCCGGATCGGCGCGGACGACGACCCGCTGGGACGCATGATCATCGGACGGATCGCGATGCCCGCCGTCGTCGAATACATCGACAGCTTCTTCCTCGAAGGCGACCAGACGGGGTGGTTCCGGGGCCAGTTCGACGGTCTCAAGCATCGCGGCAAGGCTGCCGTCTACGCCCTCATGCTCATCGTGGAATCCTACTTCGTCACCCCCGAGCCCGACTACCTCGCCAAGCGGGCTGCCAACTACCGATGGCTCGCCCTCCACGGCCTCGGCGAATTCGGCGACCCCGTCGCCGTCCCCCTCCTCAAACGCGTGATCCGCGACATCGAAGAAGCCCTCGAACTCAAGGAATACAGCCCCGAAAACAAGGAATCCGCGCGGCAGGACGCCATCCGATGCGCCTCCATCGCCTGCTGGAATTGCGGCGAGCGCGAACCCCTCATCCGCTACATCCATACCCTGCGGGAAAAGATCGATCTCGAAACCTCCCAGTACCATCCCACGCGCTACGTCTTCGGCCAGGGCATCGACCAGCGGGCCGACGAGATCGCCGTCCTCTACTGGAATCTCGCCATCTCCCTGAGCACGCTGGACCTCGTCGACGAGGTGGTCGAGAGCTACCGGCAGTACGTCCGCTGGAAGAAGAAGGCCTACGCCCGAGTCACCGACGACGGCCAGGAATGGGCGGTCGGGTTCTACAACATCGCCTGCACCTACGCCCGCGCCGAGCGCCCGGACGAGGGGATCCAGGCCTTGTTCCGCGCCGTGGAGGAGGGGTACCAGGACACCGAATGGGCCCAGAAGGACGGCGATCTCGAAAACGTCCGCGCCCGGCCCGCCTTCGATCTCGCCATCGCCTACGCCCACGTCATGCGCATGAAGCAAAGCTGGGAGATCCCCGTGATCCGGGAGAGGAGCCGCCGCAAGGCCCTCCGCTGGGTCCGCCGCGCCGTCGACCGGGATCTCCGGGATCCCGCCTGGCTCGAAGATCCGGCCTGCCGGAGACGCTTCGCCCCGCTCAGCCGCGACCCGGCGTTTCACTGGAACGCCGCACGCTTCTACGCGCGCGCCGGGCTTCCCGAGAAGTGCGCTTCCCGTCTTCGGGACGCACTCGAGGCGGACGCGCGCAGGAAGGAAACCCGGCCTCCTGGAGACGGGGAGCCCGCCGTCGATCTGGCCAAGATCCTGAGCGCCACGGATTTCTCCGCCGTACGGGACCACCCGGCCGTCCGGGACCTGCTCCGGGAACAGGGCCTGATCGGGGAGGAGGGGGACTAGGAAATCCCAAATCCCAAATCCCAAACCCCAAACCCCAAACCCTTGCCTTGCCCGTTCGTTCAAAGAGAGGGGAGGGTGCGCGATGGGCGCGCCCGAGAGAACGTGTTACCGCCTGGAGTCGCCCGTGCCCAGCGCCGCCGAACCCGAACAGGACCGTCCAGGATGCCTCCGGCGTCACCGACGCCTGCTCCTCGCGCTCGGCGCCGCGGCGGGGGCCGCGGTTCTGGTCCTGGTCGTCCTGGCCGCCGCGATCCTCTACAAGGCCTCCCGCGTCTTTTCCAGGCCGCTACCGGACATCGTACCGGCCGACGCCGTCCTCTACATCGAGAGCCTGGATTTCGACAGCCGTTTTCTCCGCCTCCGGGATTTCGTGGAAAGCGTCCGGTCCTCCGAGCGCTACCGACGGCTGGACGCCTCTTCCGCCGACTGGCGCGAGATCCAGAACCGCTACCGCATCGACGAGAGCCTCGACAACGCCTTTCGGGGCCTGGACGACATTCGCCGGCGGACGGGCATCGACCCGCTGGAGGCGGTGGCCGGCACGGAAACCGTCCTCGTCCTCTACGCGCCTCCCGGGGGGTTCCCGGCTCCGGCCGAGGAGGGCGGGGAGGCGAGAGGTCCGGAAACCCGGTCGCCCCCGCCTTCCCACCTCTTCATCACGCGGCTCGCGACGTGGCCGGTCAGGATCGCGGCGTTGTTTCCGGGCCTGGTGATGTCCCGCATGCCCGGAAACGGCGTCTCTATCGAAAAGGAGGGCGGGTTCAGGAAGATCATCGCAACGGGAAAGGCGGGGGATGTCTCCACGGAGTACTTCACGATCCTCGATGATCTGCTGATCCTTTCCGACAGGACGGACCTGCTCGAGGCGACGCTGGCCCTGGCCTCCTCCGAGGTATCGACGGGCCTTTCCTCCAACCCGCTGTTTCAGCGCGCGATCGAGAACACCTCGCCGCCGGAGACCGCCCTTGCGCGTTTCTGGGGCGACTTCGACCGTTTCGACGCATGGGCCCGCATCCGGAAGAACGCCGAGTTCAAGGTGCGCAAGTACCCCTACAACGTCGCGGGCCGGTATTTGAACGAGATCCAGCGCGGCGTGGTGGACCTCCAGGCCTGCGAGGCCATGGCCGGATGGATCGAGACGGACGCGACCGGCGCGCTGGTCGTGGAGGGGACGCTTTTCTACCGCGATGCGGCCTATGCGGAGCTGGCCCCGCGGAAAGGGTCTTCCTCGCTCGACGCGTTCGGCGCGGACCTGGCGCCCGGGGGAAGCCTGTCGCTGGTGGCGTTTCAGCGGTCGTTTCAGGACCTTTGGAACGGGATCACGAGCGGGGAGGAGGGGGAGGGCCTGGCGTCGACGGGGATGCTGATGAAGGAGCACGGGGACCGCATCCGCCGCCTTCTTCCGGCCCTGGGGCCCGACGCGGCCGTGTTCTTCAAGCCGCATCCCGACGCGGCCCGCGGGGGCGAGGGCCTTCCGATGCCCTGGACGGGGCTGGCGATCCGTTGCCGGGATCCTTTCGGGGTGGGGGCGGAGCTCCAGGAGATCTTCCGCCTGGAGGTGGAGAAGCTGGCCAGGAAATTGACGGACAAGCCGCCCTTTTTGCAGGTGGAGACCCGCAACGGGTACGAGATCAGCTACGTGACGAACCTGATCGAGCAGGTCAAGCGGGAGACCTCCCCGCATTTCTCGCCGGGGTTCGCGGTGCTCCGGGACCGGATCGTGCTGTTCACCGAGGAGAGGTTCGCTTCCGAGATTCTCGGCGCCCTGATCCGCCTGCAGCCGTCCCTGTCGCGGGGGGAGGCGTTTTCCCGGATGCGCGAGGAGGGGGTCGCGGACCCCGATTTCATGGTCTTTCTGGACGTGGAGCCCATCGCCCGGGCCCTGTCGATGCCTCGCTACCGGACGGGGATCGCGGAGATGCTCCTGCCGGAGGACTGGGAGGCGATGAACGCCGAGATCGAGCGAAGCCGGGGCGTCTCGCAGGACGCGGCGGGTTTCGGCCGTCTCCAGGACGAGAAGTTGCGCGAGCTGCACGCGAAGCGGGCGCGTCTGGCGGCCACGCTTCCCGGCAAGGCGCGCGTCCTGACGGTGCTGGAATCGTTCGGGGTCAGCGGAACGCTTCTTGCGGACGCATCCGGGCGTCCGGGCGGTGTCCACGGTCGGATCACCTTCCTCTTCCACGCGGGGGAAAGCGGCCGCTAGCCCGGATTATTCATGAAGACGTAGCGAGGTTGCCGCAAGTGCCTGAGATGCGAGGAGCAAGACGATTCCGGTCCGGAGCGTGGCCAAAGCGCCACGTGAGGGCCGGAATCGTCGCA
>Ga0180432_10003461_pt1 | contig 22471 bp, 12 predicted proteins | sample SS_ome_10_FD_132414 | JGI IMG/M metagenome (GOLD analysis project Ga0180432, IMG submission 132414) | Hypersaline lake sediment archaeal communities from the Salton Sea, California, USA - SS_1_MS_2 metaG | ecosystem: Environmental > Aquatic > Non-marine Saline and Alkaline > Hypersaline >...
TCGCCGGTCCGGGCGTACCCACGGTCAGTGACGGGGCGATATTCAACGCCGCCGAGACACGGCTCAAGACTGTCAATGCGGGCTTCTTCGTCCAGAACGTGTTCGACGTCAACAACATATTCTTCTTCACCACTGGTCTCCGTGTCGACGGAAACAGCGCGTTTGGTAAGGCGCTCGGCCTACAGGCGTACCCCAAGGTGAGCGCGTCGTACGTGCTCTCGGACGCCGGGTTCTGGCCACTCGGCCTTGGCGAAATGAAGCTGCGTGGTGCGTTCGGATATTCCGGGCGGGCCCCGGGCCAATTCGACGCTATTCGTACCTGGAACAGCGAGGCCTCGAGCGGCCTGCCGGGCTACGAGCCGGCCAACCTCGGCAATGACGAAGTCGGCCCGGAAAGAACTCGGGAGATCGAGGTTGGATTCGACGGCGGCTTCCTGAACGACAGGTGGTCGCTCGAATTCACATTCTACGAACAGAGGACGACCGACGCTCTGTTCAATGTGCGACAGATTCCGTCGCAAGGCGCCTGGAATTCCCAGGCGGCGAACGTGGGCGAGATCAAGAACCGCGGAATCGAGGTCAGCACCGATCTCATCGTACTGGACAGCCCCAATTGGGGGTTGGACCTCGGTGCCAACTTCTACACCAACCACTCCGAGGTAGTCAGCCTGGGCGACACGGCCACGGGCGAGTACGCGGTTCCGTTCGGCACCCAGGGTGGCTGGATCGAGGAAGGATACCCGGTGATCGCCGCCAGGGGATACATGATAATGAACCCCGACGAGATCGCTGATCCGATAATTGTGAAGGACACGATCTTCGGACCATCTCAGCCCACCTTCGTGTTCAACCCATCGGTGACTGTCCGGCTGCCCAAGGGGATCCAGATCTCAGCTAGGGGCGAGTATCAGGCCGGTGCATGGTACAACGATGGTGCTTCGTCAAACGCACTGCAGCGTTCGGTCAGATGGCCCTACTGCACGGAGTCGAGGGGTGCTCCAGAGGAAAGCGCATATGCGTTGATCGCGGCCGGTAATGAGGATCAACTCACGGCGTGGGAGCGTGCCATGTGCATTCCCGCCGATTTCAATAGCAATGTCATGTACTTCAAGAAGGACTGGTTCAAGTTACGCGACGTTACCATGCGGCTCCCGATGGAGTGGTTGATACCTAGTGTGAGAACGGCGACACTGACGCTCACGGCGCAGAACTGGTTCACCTGGAAGAACAGCGACTTCCGGTTGTTCGATCCAGAGATGGGCAGCCGCGACAATATCGACGATCAGGGTGTAACGAGCATCGCGGAACACATTGCACCACCCGCGGTAGTTACGGCCTCCCTCCGGGTCACTTTCTGAGGCGGTGAGGTGAACCATGAAATCTCAAAAGAATCCGGAATCGACAGGGAGAGGCGTAATTATGAATGCGAAAGATCGGAACGCCAGGACGAGGTTCCTTGGCCGCATAGGTACGGTCGCACTCGCCGTGGCAACGATTCAATTTGCCGCGTCGTGTGACACCAGCATCACCAATCCAGGTGGTGCACAGGACGAGTTTTTGGACAGCTTGAGCGCTCACCAGGCCCTGGTAACGGGAACGAGGCAAAGCTTGTCCAATGCAATGGACAATATCATCTACTGGAGCGGCGCCATGGTGTTTGAGATCAACCCGGCGGGCTCCACCGACAGTTATGGAATTCAAGTTTACATCCAGGCCGGTTACTTCAGAGAGGATATCTCCGGCGACTGGGACGAAATACAGGAAGCACGCTGGACCGCCGAGAATGCGGTTGATCGGTTCAGGAGAGTACTCCCGGAAATTCCGGATGCTCCCGCCTTCGGGAATTGGGCCCCCGCGGGCGAGGCCCTGGTGTGGGGCGGATTCGCCAACCGAGTGCTTGGAGAGAACTTCTGTCAGGTGACCTTCAACGGCAGTGGGTTGTATCCTCATACTGCCGCGTTCCAGCGGGCGGATTCTCTGTACCGGGACGCAATTCCCATTCTCACTGCGACAGGAGAAGATGAATACTTGACCGCCGCTCACGCTGGCCGAGCACAGGTGCTCCTCCTTCTCGCGAGATATGGATTGGCGAGCTACAGCGATGCCGCGGCGCAAGCAGCAATGGTGCCTGACGATTTCGTCTGGACGATACCTAACTCCGGCCAGGAATTGGCGCAGTACAACTACATCTATTGGGCGAACGCCAACGAGCCGTACCGTGCCCATACTGTGTGGGGCACCTATTGGGAGAATAATCCCGACCCACGCACGCCGTACCGCATAGCTACTGACACCACTGGAGATGCAGGTGTGGAGAAGTTCGGCGGCAGGGTACCGTGGTACCCCGAGGGCAAGAACACAAGCGTGGATGACGACCAAAACGTCGCGTCAGGCTGGGAGATGCGTCTCATCAGGGCCGAGGCCGCACTTGCCAACAACGACCTGGTCGAAGCGGCGGCCCAGATGAACGTTCGCCGTGCGGACGTGGGGTTGCCAGACCTGGGGCCGTTTGCGACGCAAACAGAGGGCTACACTGCTCTGAAGACCGAGCGTGCGGCGGAGCTGTGGTTGGAAGCTCGTCGGATGGGTGACATCAGGAGCTGGATCGATAACAACATCCCAGGCGACTATATCGACGGCAACTACCGGGACGGCAACCAGGACAACCAGTATCCCAACAAGGTCGAGGATCTCAGCACCCGCGATCGCGCGTACTGGGTAGGTCGCAATGAGGTGGAGACCAACCCCAATGTGACTATTGCACAACTCGCCAGTTGCAGCCCGGGTGGTTGATTCAGTAATGGTGGAGTTTCCTTAGGAACTCCAATCTAGCAGTCGAGTGCGGCCCGTCAGTTGTTTGGCGGGCCGCCTTGCTTTGGGGATCAGGTGATGGGTTCCATTAGTCTATGTGACTCGCTTATTCTTTAGTGGTGTATACTGGTAGAACAGACAGCTCGGATCGTCGGGGAGGTAAACAATGCTGACACGATTCGTTGAGCGGCGAACTGGCACACTCCGTGGTCTTGTGCTTATGGCGTCTCTCGTCGCGTCAGTCGGGTGCTACGAATACGTTCCCACCAACTTTGAGGCCGTGCCGGCCGGTGATCGTGTCAGGGCTTTGCTTTCGACTGAAGCCCAACAAGAGGTGCAACAACGTACGGGAACGCACTACAATGTTCTCGAAGGAAGAGTGTTGGAGAAGACTGGCGATCAAATGCTTGTCTCCGTAGCAACGGTCAAAGTGGCGGGCGAATACGGCAGCCAGTCGCTGTACCAGAGAATCGATGTTGACCGCGAAGAAGTCGTGCGTGTCGACGTCAGGCAGATGGACAAATTCAAGACGTACGGGCTCGCCGGGCTGACGGCCGTGGCAATTGCTTTCATTGTGCAAAGAGCATTTGCCGAAGGCGAACCTGGATCGCCAGTAGGGAATCCCCCGCCTGGAAACGACAACCTTCGTGGGGCCTTGTTTCAGGTGAGTTTGTTCAGTTGGTAGAGCTGTCGATTCCAACGCACCCCACGACGCAGGTGGCACGCCGGTACCCTTCCGCCAAGCCACTCCACGCAAACGGTAGGGCGGTAGGGCGGTAGGGCGGTACGTTGCATTCGTCTGTACCATAGCGCTGCTGATCCTCTGCATGCCGGCGACCACACTGGCGGTGCAGGACGACATTTCCACTCAGCGACATGAGTCGTGGCCAATCGATCTGGAAGCGGCGCCCCGTCCAACTACAGAGGCGGTCCAGACATCCGACAACATCGATGTGGACGGCATCCTGAACGAGACGGGATGGGCAGCCGCGACACCGATCACTCAATTCGTACAGTCACAACCCGATCCCGGCTATCCAGCTACCGAACCGACTCTGGTAAAGATCCTGTACGACGAGGACAATCTCTACATCGGTGCAGTGTGCTACGACTCGGAGATCGAGAACCGCACGGTAACGACTCTCGAATATGGTCTGCCACCGAGCACGAGGGACATGGACGTATTCGCGGTAACGCTCGATCCCTTCCTCGACAGACGCAATTCGTTCATATGGCTCGTGAACCCCTACGGAGCATATAGAGACGGTCAGACCTTCAACGACAGCCGCCAAGCCGACTACGCTTTTCGAGCCCCCGTATCGATCAAAACGGCCATTATCGACAGTGCCTGGACAGTAGAAATGGCAATCCCGTGGACGACGCTGCGGTTCAATCCTTCTCGCGACGGACAGAGATGGGGAATGAACTTGCTGCGCCGCGTACGGCGCAAGAACGAAGACTCCTATTGGGCTCCGGTCGACCGGCGCGATCCCGTGCACCGCATGTCCAAGGCAGGGTATCTGGTGGGACTCCGCGGCATGCGTCCAGGGCGCAATCTACTGGTGAAGCCGTTCATGCTGGGAACGAGTGTATCGGGTATGGAGGGTGTCACGGCAGAAACCGAGGGAATAGACTGGGGCGGAGACCTGAAGCTGGGATTGACACCAGGCCTCACGCTCGATGCGACGTTTCGTACCGATTTCTCTCAAGTCGAGGTTGATCAGGAGCGGGTCAATCTCACCCGGTTTCCACTATTCTTTGAAGAGAAACGCGATTTCTTCGTCGAAAACTCCGGGTCATTCGTTCTGGGAGACGTCTCCGAACGGAACTACCGGCAAGGTTCTTCGCCAGGGGACTTCACTCTGTTTCATTCGCGCCGCATCGGGCTCGAGGGTGGAGTTCCAATACCGATTTTCGGGGGCGGCCGCATCAGCGGGCGCGCCGGCGCCTTTGAGATCGGTGCGTTGAACATGCAGACAGAAGCAGTTGATTCAGCCGCTGCTGAAAACTTCTCCGTTTTGCGACTGCGCAGGAATATTGGTGCGTCGGATATTGGAGTCATGTTCCTGAATCGCGAATCCACCGGCCGGTTCGACCTCGGAGACTTCAACCGCACATTTGCGGTTGATGCGAATCTGGTGTTTCTCGAGAATCTGATTGTCAACTCGTATCTGGCTCGGACTGATGATCCGGACCTTGGCGGCAATCGTACGGCAGCACGAGTGCAGGTATCATGGAGGGACCGGATCTGGGACGCATCCGGATTCGTCAAACACGTGGGCGATGCGTTTAACCCCGAAATGGGATACGTGCGGCGCGGGGCGGTACGTCACGCATACGCGACCCTAGGAGCCCACCCGAGACCGGCATGGCCGCTCGTGCAGGAAATAAACCCATACTGGGAAGTACACTACGTATCCGATTTGGAGAATGTGCTGCAGACCAGAACAGCCACATTGGGTTTCGGTGTTACGTTCTTGGACGGATCCTCGCTCAATTTGACGTACGAGAATAACTTTGAGCGACTCGAAGATCCGTTTGTGGTATATGGGTTCGACATCCCGGTCGGCGATTACAAAGCAAACACGGCGAGCGCTTCATACTCCTCCAACCAAGCCCGGCCGTTGTCTGCCTATCTCAGCGTGAGTGGTGGCGATTATTGGAGCGGCTCGCGATTGTCGCTTTCCGGCCGATTTTTGAAGCTGCCTACAACCAGCTCCGCTGCGCACGCGTAATCCAACGAGGAAGGACTGACGCGACAGCTACATCAATCGCGCTAGCGGTTCCTGAAGCTTAGCACTTCGATGGCGCCACTCCCATAACCCATTCCCCAACGAGTCGTAGCATCTGATGCGGTCACCCAGCGGACTTCTCTGACGTTTTCTAAACGTATGCCATGAAGGATTTCGATGCCGCCAACCAACACATTGTCCTGAAACACAGCAATCGGTGATGGCGGACCTTGCACCGTCGTAACTCCGCGAATTCGTAACCAGCGTGGCCGGAGCTTCGCAACGGCTTCGTAGAGCGTCAGTTGGCCCGAGTCGAGAATGTCCTGGCTGATCAGCCGGTTTGCGGTACTGCGGTCTGCTTCCTCTCCGGAAGCTACGGTGGCGCGTGCGCAGGAAGCTGTTACTGCAACTAGGAGCAACAGTGGCACTAATCGTTTAAAGTGGCGCATGCAGAATCCCTGCGATAGTGTTGGATCAGAATGGTAATACATCCCCTGCTGCAATCATGTTCCACATCAGGCAAACAACTCTCTCTACGATACTACGCCGTCGCGGATTCACCGCAAGGGCTGAGTTGTCGTTGGTCCCGTTTGATTTATCTTAATCGAATGCGTGTGCCGTATGTTAGGGTTTTCCTACTTGCCGCCCCCGCCATCGTGGCTTGTTACAGCGTGCCGCCTCCGCCGAACCCATTTGTGGTATCTGAACAAGAGTTTTTTGACTCGGTTGAGACAATCGTCGTGGCGTCGGCGACGGTGATGGGCGAGATCCCGATGGCTGATAGCATTCTGACATACTTGGAGACTCTCATCGAGGGCAAACTCCGGGAAGCAGGGTTGACTGTGATTCCCGCGAGTGAATACTACGCCATCTGGCAACGGATTTCAGAACTAACTGGAGGGTTCTACGACCCTTACTCGGGGGAGCAAGACGAAGAGAAATATCAGATTGCCTTGGACAGCATGTATGCAGAACTGGCTGACCGATTCGATTTCGACGCCATAATGTACCCTGAAGTATGGGAAGTCGTAGCACCGTTCGAGGGGGGGGAGGCTACGTGGGGTGGAGTCACACGTTTGATACTCGGCGCTCGTGGATATTCTGGCGAGGTACGGGCGGCGACATTGTATCTTGTCGTTCAGGACAAAGCCGGGAACGAACTATATGCCCACGAGGCGGGTATTCAGCTACTCGAGTACATGCAACGAGGCCAGCTGATATCAATTGAGCCGGAAAGGTTGTTTGAAGATACGACATGGACGGTTGCAGCCGTGCTGGAAGCCCTCGGTCCAATCATTCGTACGAACTCTGCAAGTACGCAGCCGCCCTGACGATGCCAGGACGATTAGTGACCATTGCCGCGTTGTTGGGAACGACGGGCTCACTGGCATGCATCTACCGCGGGCTGCCTGAAAATCCATTTGCTGTATCACCGGATAGCCTGTTCAGCGTTTACGAGACTATTGCTGTAGCTCCCGTGGACACCCCGGCAGACTTCGACGTCTCGGGGGACGCGATGGTTCAGCTTGAAGGCGCTGTGGAGGAGCAACTTGAACGCATGGGATTCTCCGTAGTGCCACCGTTCGAGTACCTCGGAATCTGGCAACATATCGCCAACGAAACCGGCGGGTTCTACGACACCTATTCAGGCCAACTCGACGAGGAGTTGTTCGAGTACGCCATGGAGAGGCTCCGACTAGATCTGAGCACGAGGTTTGATGTAGACGCGATTCTCTATCCGGAACTCTGGGGCGGCACGGTTCCGTTCTTCGACGGAATTGCCCGTTGGGATGGAGCGGCGCAGGCAGTGTTTGGGGCCAGAGGCATGAACGGTGAGGTGCGTGTGCTGTCGCTGGTAGTCTCAATTGAAGACATCGCGGGAAGAGAGTTGTATTCGAACGGTTTCGGCTTTGCCACGATTGAAGCATGGCACAACGACGAATGGTTGCCGCTCATCCTGGACGGAGTGGTTAGAGATTCGAGACTTGTGTCAACAGCGGTGGAGAACGTATTTGCGCCCATGGTAGAAAGCCAGATGTCGTTGTCGAATGAACACCTACCTCAGTGAACGCTCAATCTTTACCACCCTCTTGCCCTTGCGAGGTTCTGGCGGGCCCTAGCTAGGTCGTTTCGAATGTCGGATGGATTCTGATTGGATGCTGCGGCCAACGACCGTTCGTAGTACTCGACAGCCTTTGCATAATCTCGCATAGAATCATACGTCCAACCGAGGCCGTACAATACGGTGGCATGGTCCGGTATCACTTCCAGCGCTTTCTTATACACAGTAATGGCGGCGCTGTAATCACGCTGTTCTCCCAGCCAGTCGCCAAAGAGCCGAAGAGCAATCACCCAACGCGCACGCACGGGGTGGTCCAACTCTTCCAAGGGCTCGAGTTGGTCGGCGAGGAACCTCCGAGTTTCTGTGTCTTCGCCGAGTGCGTAGTGTAAGGTTGCCAAAGCAACCGACCTAACATCCAGGTTCTCATCCTTTGCGAGTTGCCTCAGCGGTTGGACTATGGCGGGCTCCAGGTGGCTCATGTTGGGCCAAAGGTATTCCTTTACGAACTGCCCCATAGCCGCAACCTGAGCAATGGGATGATTCGCATCCGGTAGGAGCAACGCACCCGCCGCCGCGACTCTATCATCCGGCAGAACCGATCTGGTCTGCGCCTCGATAATCGGTTTCCTTGGCTTTAACTCTCCATACCACTCGTTGGTAATCTCCTCGAGCGATTGGAGTGTGCTGTCGGCGTGGCAACCCGCCATAGCGCATGCATTGACTACGCCCATTCGATCGTCGCTACCCGGCCGAGGAATGGGAATCGTGTGATCCGAGCGTGCGAAGCGGAGATCTGGACCAACCGCCGGATGCTGTATGTACGGCATATGACAGTCTACGCACTTGCTGCCCGGTGTCCCGGGTTCGTGGAAGGTGTGTTCCTCTGGCCGTTCTGCTTTACTGGGGTGGCAGTCGGTGCATTGTTCGTCGGCGAACCTGTCGGATAGAGGAGTCCCCCAAATGTCACGATACTCCTGTGAATGCGGATCGTGGCAATCGACGCACGTCATCGATCCGTTCAAATAGCAGTCGCTATAGACGTGATTCTGTTGGTACGCGAACCGCCTGATGCGCCCGTCCGGGTAGTAGGTCGAGGCACCTATGACCCACGACGCCAGTGAGAAATGGTCGTCGAGTACCTTTCCCGGCAAGTATCCGGACGCGAGCACGCTTTTGAGAGCATGACACTGGAAGCAAACGTCCAACGAGCCATCTTTGTCCCTGGTCGTGAGAACTTCAATGGCTATGTCGTCGTCGTCATTGGTGAACCCGGCATCTGAAAGCTCAACGTGGCGTTTGCCCGGTCCATGGCACGATTCACAGTTTATGGAAAGGCTCAAGATCTTCGTATCGTAACGCCCTGTTTCCGGATCGTAGGTGAGCTGGATCTGACTGCCGTGGCACTCCTGACACGAAGGACTCCACCCCTCTGAGCCCATTATCCGAAAAGGCGGCCAATCCATACATTCTGAAATGCTCATCGACGGAGTGATGGGAACCCAGGCATCTGAAATGGCAGTGTTACAGAACCACAAGGCTTCTTCGCGAATGAAGTCAAATGGCAGAAACCGAACGGTTCCATCGGGAAATTCACCTACGTACCCCTGCGTGCCACCGCCCACCATGTGTCCTCCACCCACCACTCCCGACACCTCCAATACGATCGTCGGAGTCTCCTCTTGCTCTACGGTAAATATGTACTCGCCCGAGTCGGTTATTGACGGAGTCACAACGGCATCTTGGAAGTACATCGGCTGGCCGTCAAATGGCGCAATGACATTATCTGGACTCGGCGGTCCCCCTGCACGACCGTGCGTCGATGTCAACCAGACACTGTATTGCTCCTCGTGACACTCCTCGCACGACTCCGACCCGGCGAAGTCCTCGAAGTTGGGGCCGGCGAATGTCGTTCTTATCTCGCGGGGCTCGGGAAGTTCAATAACATCGGATGGCTCGTACAGGAAAATGAGTGTGCCTATTCCCCCCGCTGATCCGACAAGGAGAAGAACCAGCAACCAAAGTTTCCAGTTCCGATTTCCTGATGTCGGTTCAGCAGTCTTGTGGGAGGACGATTCCGGGACGGCAGGTTTGACGGCAGACACCTTCGACTGGCCGTACTGCCTCTTCTGACTCTTCTTACGCTTCTTTTTTCCCATTCAATCAAACAACATGGGTTCTTGTGCCAAAACCACACGCCATATTTGTGAATATAGCGCAAACCTGAAATGAGCGCTCAGGCCCCGCGAAGAATCACCAATTCATCGAAGGCCCGCCGCCCTCGTTGCGGAGTGGGCGAGATGCCTTACCGTCTTGTCGTAATCAATTCGATTACGCCACCTCCCACACCCGTACCCCACCGCGTGGTGGCATCTCTTCCGTTGTGGTAGCGGATTTCGGTGATTCCATCGAGCGACCGAGCGTCTAGGAAATCCAATCCTCCCGCGTGGACGTTGTCAACGTACACCTGCACAGCCTGCGTTGAGTTCAGTCCTGCCGCTCCCCGTACGCGAAGCCAAGTTGACCTCAATCGACGTACGGCGTCTAGAGCGGTCATACCTGCCGGTAGTTCTGCGAGTTCCTGTTGGCTTATCCGATCGCGCGATCCACCAGAACTAGAAGACCCTGATTGAGATGTTGCGGCGCAAGACATCACCAGAACCGATAAGGCGAACAAAGAGGTCAGACGTAGAGCGTAGCGCATGTCACCCCCGATGAGGGAAAGATTCAAAGAAAGGTACCAACAAAACCCACGAGTAGTTCCACTCCCGTCGAAATGGCTCCATCTTATTAGTTATGGGGTAGGACCCTCGAGATATGGAACGTCTGTGGAATCCCATATCTGACCGACCCCTTTAAGCACGGTGATGCATGATGGAACTCGATTGGAGGTCGACATGACATCTGCCCGATCAGCATCGGTCTTCCTATTGCTTTCTTGGTTTTCTACCGCTTTTGCTCAGGAGACAGCCCAACAACCACCTGATGCCGGAGTTCTCTTCTCGTCTCACGATCTGTTGAACCTAACGATCGAGGCCCCTCTGAAGTCGATATTCCGGCAACGGGGCCAGGAGAGTGATGACCACGACGCCATCATTAGATACACTGGCGACGATGGCACTGAAGTAACGATGGAGATAGGGCTCAGGACGAGGGGCAAGTTCAGGCTGAAACGGTCCACTTGCGAGTTCCCTCCCATGCGAGTCAACATCCGCACACGGGCTGCTTCGAGCACTGTGTTCGCCGGCGAAGACAAGCTCAAACTAGTCACTCACTGTCATGACGGCCGGGAGCATTACGAGCAGTACGTGCTACAGGAATACCTGGTGTACCGGCTCTACAATCTCTTCTCCGATATGAGTTTTAAGGTGCGTCTTGCGCATATTACATACGTGGACACCGAGGAGGACCGCGACACGTTGACCAAGTATGGCTTTTTCATCGAGGACGAAGACAACGTCGCCCTGCGGAGTGGCTGGGAGGCGCTTACGGTGCCTCAGGTGCCACCTTCCTACTACGATCAGGCCCAATTGAATCTCGTGGAAGTCTTCCAATACCTGATTGGCAATACGGATTGGGACGCCTTCAAGAATGCTCCAGACGAGGAATCGTGCTGCCACAACGTGAAGGTGGTTGGTGATATGATTGGCCCGGTATTTCCGATTCCCTACGACTTCGATTTTTCGGGGATAGTGGACACTCGCTATGCGACACCCGATCCAAGTCTTGGAACGAGGGATGTCCGGCAGAGAGTGTACCGCGGCATTTGCAGGCCGAGGGAGGACCTCGACCTGACCATCCAGGTTTTTCAAGACCGCAAGGAGGAAGTCTACGATCTATACAGGTCACAAACAGGGCTCGACGATGACGTACTCGAGGACACTATCGAGTATATCGACGAGTTCTACGAGACGATTGAGAACCCTGGAAGAGTGAGAAGCAGGATGGAGCGAGACTGCAGGCGAACCTGAGGGCTAGCAACATCGAACAATGAACACCCAACGTCAAACATCGAACGAGGATTGCAGAGTATGACCCCGTCCGCCCATCCGCCCGTCCGCCTGTCCGCCCTTTTTCTCGGAGCGGCGTTGACAGCATTGCTCCAGACACCAGTCAGCGGGCAAGAGCCCGACACTCGCCCGACCTGGACTCCAGAACTCTCGATGCAGTACAAGAGCATCCAACAAACAGCTCTGTCCCCCGATGGGAGCTTAGTTGCGTACGTGGTACGTAAGCCAATAATGGAGGGGGAAAACTCGGAATACCTGAGTCACGTTTGGGTGGTCGCAGCTGACGGCTCGATGAATATCCAGTACACACACGGTGAGAAATCGGCTACTAACCCGGCGTTTTCACCAGATGGAGCCTATCTGGCTTTCACGTCCTCCAGATCTGAGAACAACCAGATATGGGTGATGCGTGTGAGGGGAGGGGAAGCCGAGCAGCTTACCGATGGCGACAACGGCGTTGAATCGTTCAAGTGGTCGCCTGACGGATCTCGGATTGCGTACACGATGCGGGATCCCGAGACCGAGGAGGAAAAGGCGGCCAAAGAGGAGAAGCGCGACGTCATCCTCGTAGATCAGAACTACAAGTACAACCACCTCTACACAGTGACCCTGGCGGAGAACGCAGAAGGCGAGCACGACACCAAACGCCTCACTGCAGGTGAATTCGATGTGCGGTCATTCGACTGGTCGCCAGATGGAGCAACCCTTGTCTTTGCCCATGCGCCGGACCCGACGATCAACACGGGTTTCGTCCACGGTGACATCTCTACCGTCCCGTCCGACAGTGGCCCCGTCACCCCGCTGGTGGCCTGGGCCGGGGTCGACGGTAGCCCGCTCTATTCTCCCGACGGGGGCTGGATCGCATTCGTGTCGGAAGGTGGTGCCCCCGAACCGATCGGTTTGGGCGACCTCTATGTGATCCCCAGTTCCGGCGGAATGCAGCGGAAGCTTGCCGAGACTCACGATAGAAGCCCCGTACTGCTGAGATGGACTGCCAACGGGAACAACTTGTTGATCTCGGAATCGTACGGCACCAGGCGGCATGTGTTCTCGGTTCCCGTGAACGGTGGGACGCCTCGAAGGATCACCAACGGCGATGGTGTCATAGGAGCACCATCCTTTGACAAGAACGTGTCGAGAATGGCGTTTACATATCAGGAAACGGAGATCCCCGTCGACGTCTACGTATCTCCGGTGGACGGTTTCCAACGTCACAAGCTAACGGCGGTCAACGATGATGTGACGAGACCACCGATGGGACGTACCGAGTTGATCAGTTGGACGTCTTCTGACGACGGCCTGGATATAGAAGGCCTGCTCACGTACCCAGTGGATTACGAAGACGGAAGATCATACCCCTTGATCCTCAACATTCATGGCGGGCCGGCCGGCGTCTTCAGTCAATCGTTCACTGGTAATCCCGGCATATACATGATCCAGTACTTCGCCCAACAGGGTTACGCAGTGCTCCGGCCCAATCCGCGAGGCAGTAGCGGCTACGGCAAAGACTTCAGGTATGCGAATTTCAAGGACTGGGGTTACGGCGACTACGAAGACCTCATGAGCGGCGTGGACAAGGCCATCGACATGGGTGTTGCACACCCCGACAGCTTGTTGGCGATGGGATGGAGCTATGGCGGCTACATGACATCGTTCCTGGTGACCAGAACTGACCGCTTCCAGGCGGCGAGTATGGGTGCAGGCTTACCAAACCTGATCAGTATGGTATCCACCACGGACATCCCGGACTATTTGGTCGCCCACTTTGGAGGGGAATTCTGGGATGACTATGAGACGTACGAGAAGCACTCGGCCATGTACCGTATCGCCAATGTGACGATCCCGACGCAGGTGATTCATGGAGAGAACGACTTGCGGGTGCCGTTCACGCAGGGCCAGGAGTTTTACACTGCGCTGCGTCGCAGGGGCGTACCAACGGAAATGGTCGTGTATCCCAGGACTCCTCACGGACCGCGAGAGCCCAAGCTCCTGATGGACGTGTCGCACCGGATTCTGAAGTGGTTTGAGAGGTTCCTGGACAGGGGCAGGCCGACAACGGACGATTAGGCTGGATATTATTCTATGTCGCTAGGAAGTTGGTGAACACGTATCACTTTCAGCCTACGACTCTCAACAACCTGGTCAACCAGCTACAAGTCCTCCAGTAGCTTGTCCACGATATTCGTGAGGGGCCTATCGTCAGAGAGAATGGCACGCAGCACATCTGCCGCCTCCTCGGCAAGGCTGTCGGGATGCCTGCGGTCTCGGCCAAACCGGACCACGTGACCTAGGAGAATAGGCACAACCGCGTCCTCATCAACTGGCTGGTCGTCGAAATCCGGTTCCTGCTGCTCCTGCATCAAGTCTTCGAACCGCGGAACGCTTGCGGCCCATGGCTCCTCTGGACCTTGCTCGTGTTCCTGCATGTGCTCCTGGAATCTCGAAACCGGGAGCAACGCGAACAGCCGGCATTGCAGTCCAGGATCTTCCTCCACTGCCGCGAGTCCAAGGCGCACAGGGCCGGAAAACACCTGTTGATCCTCTATCTGGTCAAACGCCTCCGGCGGAACGATGCTGCGCGCAATCAACCTGTCTTGGAAGAACACACCCATGCAGACCATGTCGTCCGGCGTGCGGTCATCTTCGATATCCTCAACGTGTAATGCAACACTCTGTTGAGTGGAGACAAACACGACCGACGCCTGAGCGTCGCCGTTTCCGCCTGGCTCCGGTTCTTCGTCATCCTTGAAAGGTGGTAGTTCAGACATCTAAGACTCCTGGTATGTGTGAAACATACCGTGTCGTACGCGGAATCCAACTAGACCTACAAGCAATGCGCCGATAACCTAGGCAGTGCGAGGTGTCACCTTCGGAAGGCGCCCGGCAAGCAACTCAGCAATCGGCTGAGTCTCATCGAATCGAGCGAACACGATGCTCAATACGGCCATTATAGGCGTCGCCAGAAACATCCCCACGATACCCCACAACAAGCCCCAGAAAATCAGCGACAGAATGACGGTGATAGGATGGAGATCCAAACTCTCACCCATAACCCACGGTTCGATTCCATTGCCGATAATCATTTGCACAACACCTGGTAATGCGACGATCGCGGTGATTGCCCACACGCTATCGTACTGGATGATCGCTATCGGAATCGGCAACAAGGTCGAAATCACCGACCCGATCGACGGTATGAAGTTGAGCAAGAAGGCCATGACACCGAAGACCAGCGCCAGCGGAAGGCCGAACATCGTGAGTATCAACCCCACGAGGAGGCCTGTGGTGGCCGAGATTACGAATTTGGTGACGATGTACTTCTGAATCTTGGCATGGATTTCCGCGTAAATCCCAGTCCGGAGCTCAGCGGGTCTTCGCCCACCGACCAGGTAGATGAGAAAGATGACCACCAGCCCGCCGTTGGTGATTATATCCATCGCGGTGCCCGCGGCATTCTGGATCAGGGAGAGAAACGGCAACTGCTGCATCGTTTCCAAGAAAGTGGTCTGACCTATATCGGTTCCGAATACGTCCAGCACCGAAAAGATGCGTTCCGCAATGCCCGTGAGTCTATCGCGGTATATGTCCGCCGATGCCATCAACCCGCGAGTCGAAGTGATTATCAGCAACGCAAGCAGCGTCAGCATGCCAACAGCGAGTAGTAGCGAGATCAGAACCGAGACAACCCTCGGGATTCTGAGGCGATCTTGTAGGAAATTGACTACAGGCGCAACCAAATACGACAAGAACACAGCAAGAACAAATGGGACCATGACCGGCCGAGTGTACGCCAGCGCCGCGGCAGTAGCCACCGTTGCCAGTACCACCACCGATGCTGTTACCGCACGCGACTGTTGGGCTGGGACGGGGAACATAAGACACACCTTCGCATATCTTGCCGATCATGTCAAATCCAGGCCTTGCGACCGCAAGTGCAGCCGCATCAAAGCCTTCGGGAGGCCTGGTACGCGCGCACACCACCAAGTTTCAGATGTTGCGCGAGCGCAACAAATATACAATGGGGTCTGTCGGAAACTCCGTTCTGAGTGCAAATTCAGCGCCCCAGATTCGGCACAGGACGTGCGCTGATTAACGGGTCCTCTTTTTGACGCGCGATATGCCTTGGGTCGATTGTCTGGTGAACGATGCAGAGGATAACTGAGAAAAAGGGCCCGCTGTTGAGCTTGCGTATGAACTTGCGCGTCTTGTCGCGCGTTGTTGAGAAGCAAAGCCTCCGTAGAGCTGCGTTCGGCGCAGCCGTTGTCACTGCAATATTGCTTCTTACGACGTGCAAACTCGACGAACTCGTCACCCCAGATCCCATCGGGACGTTGAGCGCATCAGTGGGGCAGTTTACAGACTCGGCTGCAGTGGGCAGTACGGCCAGAAGTGAACTCACCGTCGAGATCACCAACTTGGGTGATGGCTCTCTGTCGTGGACCGCCTCACGTGCCCGGGGAAGCGCATGGCTGCAACTCAGCGCAACGAGCGGTACTGCACCGAGTGACCTGACGATAGCGTTGGACCCTACCGGCCTCTCGCTCGGCAGCTATCGAGACACGCTGCTCTTTACGGTGAGTACCGGTGCTGTCGATCCGACACGCGTTCCAGTGGAGTTCGTGATCCATCCGTGTCTGGTCACACCGCTCAACTTCGCCGTCACCTACGCGGACTCCCTCACCACAGCCGATTGTTCTGCACCACACGGCGAAGGCCAGTACGCTCGAGTTTTCAGTTTTGATGCGTCAGCCGGTGATTCCGTGTCGATCTCCCTGACGGCTACTGAATTCGATGCGTATTTCACGCTCGCTGCATTGCCTGAGGCATCGTCCGCCCCGATTGCACAGGCTGACGGATGTCTCGGCGAAGTCGGAGACGCATGTGTCGCATATGCAATCCTGCCTGATAGCGGTGCCTACTTCATCGAGGCAACAACGGCTTCAGAACCAGACACCGGCGATTTCCAACTGGAAGTCAACCTGCCCAGACGTCCTGACGCGCCGTCTCTGCTGAGGCAACTACGCGCGGACAGCACGACGTTGCTGAGTGTCGGCGGATTACTCTCAGATACGGTCGTAGTATTCAAGGGTGTCGTAACAGACGCAGACACCTGGGATACTTTGCGATTGGAGGTCGAGGTTCAACCTGTCGGCATCGCCTACGGTGATAGCGCTACGACGACCAGCGCGGCTGTAGAGGTGGGCGATACGGCTGCTGCGGTTGTCGCCGACTTTCAAGATGATCAGGGCTACCGGTGGCTCGGACGTGTTGTCGATCAAACCGGCAGGTCGAGCGGATGGCTTGCTTTCGGCGACAATCCCGACGATGCAGCTGATTTTGGAGTTACGGTACCAGACGCTCCTGACACTCCCAGCGCCCTAGCACAATACCAGAGCGATAGTACAACTGTGCTGTCACTTGGCGGGACCACGACACAACGAACAGTATGGTTCGGCGCTGTCGTGTCAGATCCGGATGCAACCGACAGCCTGCGCCTGGAAGTTGAAGTTCGCCCGCTCGGAACCGATTTCAGTGGTTCAGCTGTGGGCTCCAGCGTACTCGTCATAAACGGTACCCGAGCGAAGGTACCCATATCAGGTCTATCGGATGATACGGAGTACCACTGGCAGGCCCGCGCAATTGACGAGCGGGGTATGACCAGCGCATGGCTGGCGTACGGAGACAACTTGGAGACCGAGCCCGACTTTCAGGTGTCAATACCAGGTGGACCGTCGCCACCGACAGACCTCCGCCAGCTACGCAGCGACGGAAATACGGAAATACCACTCGGGACTACGGTCGACGAAACTTCGTTGGTGTTCCGTGCCACCGTGTCGGATCCCGATCCGGACGACCTTGTACGCCTCCAAGTCGAGGTTCAACCGACCGGCACGGTTTTCACAGGTGTCCCCACCGATTCTAGCGACCTGGCTGCCTCGGGCACTAGCGCAGATGTTCTAGCGACCAACTTGCCCGATGATACGGAGTACCACTGGCGCGCCCGGGTCGTGGACGAAACAGGTAATGCCGGATCTTGGTCAACGTTCGGCGGGAATTCAGAAGTCGAGGCAGATTTTGGGATAGCAGTACCTGCCTCACACCTGGCATTCACCACTCAACCCGGCGCCACGACATCTGGAATGACGTTTGCCCCGCCCATCACAGTTGTGGCTCTCGAGCCTTCCGGTGGAGTCGACACCAGTTTCGCCGGCAACATCACCGTGAGTATCTCCCCAGGATCGGGAACCGCGGGCGCAGTGTTGTCGGGCGCTGTGTCGGTCCAGGCAGCTTCTGGTGTCGCGACATTCTCCAACTTGGCCATCGATCTAGCGGGCAACGGGTACGCATTGGATGCGAATTCCCCAGGGCTCACAGCTGCAACGAGCACTGAATTTGCGATTACCGCTGCATCGGCCGGCGGCCTGGCCATTGTGACTCAGCCATCAGAGACAGCAGAATCTGGTGCACCTCTTTCCAGACAGCCACTCATCCAGGTTCAAGATGCGAGCGGCAACGACGTAAACGAAGCCAACTTGACTATCAGTGCAACCGTGGCCAGTGGACCGTCGGGAGCAGCGGTTACTGGCGGCACGGCAATTACCGACGCAACTGGTTCCGCGACTTTCTCAGGATTGGCGATAACTGGGCTTTCGGGCAACTACACTCTCAGATTCAGCTCTTCGGGTCTGAGTTCCGCCGTCTCCAACCCGATTGCCCTGGGCGTCGGAGGATCAGATCCGGAACAGACTTTGGTCACTGTCCCCAGCGGCACAGCCGGCGTAACGACGACTGTAACGATTCAAGTCCGCGACGCTGGCGGAAACGACCTTACCTCTGGCGGGGAGACGGTCGAGGTTACACTGACAGCTGGCAGCCCGAATGAATCAGCAGTTGTATCTGTGACAGACAACGATGACGGCACCTACACCGCCACGTACCTACCTCTGTTCGCGGGTGCCGACAATATCGCAGTCACGTTGAACGGCGAGACTGTAGCGGGAAGCCCGTTCACGAGTAGTGTCACCTCAGGTGAGGCGACGCAGTTGGTTTTCCTCGAGGAGCCTAGTGACGTGATGGCGGGAGAATCCATCAGCCCGCCGGTTAGGGTGGCAATACAGGATGTCAACGGCAACACCGTGACATCCTCCTCGGCGGATGTTACAGTCGCGATATCGAACAACCCGGGCGGTGGTTCACTCTTCGGCACACTTACCCACCCCGCGCTTAATGGTATTGTGGAGTTCGATGATCTAGCAGTAGATCGGGCAGGAGTGGGTTATACATTGGCGGCTTCGAGCAGTGGCCTGTCTAGCGCCACGAGTGTTGCATTCAGCGTTACGCCCGGAGCCCCAAATCAACTCGTCTTTCTGGAACAACCGAGCGACCTCGTGGCTGGCGGTACCATGACTCCTGCACCACAAGTGGCAGTCCAGGATTCTATGGGCAACATAGTCACGACTGCAAGTACGGTGGTGGCCCTGGGAATTGAGGACGATCCCAGTGGAGGTACAGCAACACTCACCGGAGGCGATCCTTTAGCGGCCGTAAACGGCATCGCTACCTTTGCAGCACTTTCCATCGACGTAGCCGGGGTTGGATACTCGCTGACCGCGAGCGACGGTGGGTTGACTCCATCCACAAGCGGGTTGTTCAACGTGGACGTCGGCACAGGCAATCAACTCGCTTTCGTCACCCAACCGAGCGAGACAATAGCGGGCACAAGCATCAGCCCGGCGGTTCAGGTGGAGATACTGGACGACGTAGGTAACCGCGTCACCTCGGCTACGGACAACGTGACGATGGAGATCGGCTCAAACCCGGGGGGCGGGGATCTTACAGGAACTCTGACGCAGCCGGCGGTGGCCGGAATTGCCACCTTTGCCAACCTCAGCATAGACCTTGCCGCAGCAGGATACACTCTGGTTGCATCCGGCACCGGGCTCACCAATGCAATTAGCAACGCATTCGCCATTGTTCATGGTAATGCAGCGCAACTCACTTACTTGCAGCAACCAACAAACAGTGATGCTGGTGAGGCAATCAGCCCTGCTGTGCGTGTCGCGGTGCAGGACGGGCTTGGCAATACGGTTACCGACTACAACACGGATATCGGCATAGCGATTGCCAACAACGCGGGTGGAGGAACCCTGTCCGGCGGGAGTCCGATCCCCCCTGTCAATGGCGTTGCGACATTCTCCAGTCTGGGCATAGATCGATCCGGCACTGGTTACACCCTTCGTGCTTCGTCCGGCGGGCTCACTGCGGTCAGCAGCGGATTCGACATAGGTGCGGGTGCACCGACTCAGCTCGTTTTCTCGGTCCAGCCGAGTGATGTGACTTCCGGCGATCCCATCACACCGGCGGTGCGAGTTGAGGTGCAGGACGCCCTCGGGAATCTGGTGGACACCGCGACCACGGCGATTTCTCTGGCCATCGAGTCAGATCCCAGTGGCGGCTTTGCTCAGTTGACCGGTGGTGGAGCAACGAATGCGGTAGCAGGAGTTGCCACATTCTCGGCCCTTGCAATCGATGTGGCTGAGGTCGGATACACCCTCACCGCGACCGGCGGTGGCCTGAGTCAAACCACCAGCACGACTTTCGCCGTGACTCCCGACTCACCAAGTCAGCTGGCGTTCTTGGTCCAACCCAACAACACCGTTGCAGGTCAGACAATCGCGCCGGCGGTACAAGTCGCCATACAAGACGACAACGGCAACACCGTCACATCGGCAACAACCGGCCTGACCCTGACGATCGGAACTAACCCGGGCAGCGGTTCTCTCGGGGGAACCACAACACAGAACGCCTCGGCTGGCGTCGCCACTTTCGACGACTTGTCAATCGCTGCCGCGGGCAACGGTTACACGCTCTTGGTGAACGGTGGTTCGCTGCCGCAGATAGAGAGTACACCGTTCAACATCGAAGTAGGTACAGGGAATCAACTGGATTTCGATGTCCAACCGAGCAATGCAGTAACGGGCGCCGCAATATCGCCGGCCGTTACGGTCAGGATTGAGGATGCGTCTGGCAACCTCATTCCGACGGCAACGGACAATGTGACCATCGTGTTGGGAGAGCACCCACCAGGTGCGTCACTCACAGGAACGACCTCCGTAGGTGCGATTGGCGGAATTGCGACGTTTACCAATCTGCGCATAGACGCAGTGGCCGTTGGATACACCTTGTTCGCGTTTGGATCCGGTCTGCTGAACGATGAGAGTGATGTGTTTGACATCACCGCGGCTTCTACGACCACTCAAATCACATCTGACATCTCAGGTGCCACGGTAACTGGCCAACCGATAACGGTTCAATATGCAGTATCTGTGGAGGCCCCTGGTAGTGGGACACCCACAGGGAATGTAACCGTGAGCGATGGTACCGACGGCTGCACGGCGACCGTAGCCGCGGGTAGCTGTGTTTACACGCCAACCACGGCAGGTTCCAAGAGCGTAACAGCCACTTATGCTGGCAGCAGCGACTACGCGGGGAGCGCCTCAGCCGGCGTCGCACACCCGGTTGATCCTGCTGCCACTACCACAGTGCTCGAAGCGCACTCACCGAATCCGTCGGTCACGGGGCAACCAATCACAGTCGATTTCTCTGTTACGGTCAATTCCCCTGGAGCAGGCACGCTGGACGGCACGGTCACGGTAACCGATGGAGTCGATCAGTGCACTGTGGCGGCGACTCTTGGTTCATGTGATTTGACGCTGACTACAGCTGGTTCGAACAAGACGTTGACGGCAACGTACTCGGGAAGTGCGGACTTTGCCGGCAGTTTGGACACGGATGGGCACGTTGTGAACCCAGCCACCACGAGCACGACGATAGTGAGTGACGATCCGGATCCGTCCGTAGTCGGTGAGCTAGTGACGGTGAGCTACGCGGTGGCGGTCACTGGCGATGGTTCGGGTATACCGACTGGAAACGTCACCGTGTCGGACGGCGTCAACAACTGCATAGGCACCGTGGCAGACGGTCAATGTGATCTGGTCCTCACGGATGTGGGTCCGCAGACAATAACCGCATCATATGGAGGTGATGCCGACTTCGCCTCGAGCGTGTCGGGTGGCGTAACTCACACCGTAAACAGGGCGCCAACGACCACCGCAATTACCGGACGGATTCCGATTACATCGGAAGTTGGCGAAGCGATAACGGTTTCGTATGACGTAACCGTCGATGCCCCAGGAAGTGGCTCTCCGACCGGCAACGTGACTGTCACTGACGGAACCAACTCATGCATTGGTACTGTTGCTGCGGGGAGTTGCCAACTAACCCTCACGACAGCTGGCACAAAATTGCTGACCGCCACCTACGCTGGTGATGTTTTGTTCTTCGGAGGCACTTCGGAGATTGTCGAACACGTTGTGGACCTCGCTGCTACAACAACCACGATAACGAGTGCGTCACCAGATCCAACAGTCGTAGGTGAAGCGGTGACCGTCAGCTACACCGTCACATCGGCGGGAGGCACACCTAGTGGCGATCTCACACTCAGCGACGGAGTGACGAGCAACGATCAGTGCTCGGTCACAGACGGCGTAGGAACCTGCGACCTGGTATTCACAAATGTTGGGACCCGCGACATCACGGCATCATACGCCGGAGATCCAAGCTTCGCCTCGAGCGCTTCGGCACCTGAAGGACACACTGTAAACGCGGCAGCAACGACGACAACCATCATAGGCGAGTCAGCAGATCCCACGGTGGTTGGCGAGTCGTTTGATGTCAGTTTCGAGGTGAATGTCGATGCTCCGGGATCGGGTGTGCCCACCGGGAACGTGACGGTTACCGACGGAGTAGATAGCTGCACTGAGGACGTCAGCGTCGGATCGTGTACAATTGCTCTTACA
>Ga0180432_10003462_pt1 | contig 22461 bp, 20 predicted proteins | sample SS_ome_10_FD_132414 | JGI IMG/M metagenome (GOLD analysis project Ga0180432, IMG submission 132414) | Hypersaline lake sediment archaeal communities from the Salton Sea, California, USA - SS_1_MS_2 metaG | ecosystem: Environmental > Aquatic > Non-marine Saline and Alkaline > Hypersaline >...
ATCTCTATCGTAGCGGCGTTGATTGACCGGAACGTACCGAGGAAAGATGGGCTGTAGGCTCCCCACTTTTTCCATACCTTGACAGCGGGGGAGTTGATGTCGGTGCGCGTGACCTCGTAGACGGTCCCACCCCAAGAACGGCTAACGTACTCTCCTGGCTTTGGGAGTTTCTCCAACCCCTTCGGCGTTCTCTTCTTCCGCTTCGTCTTCTTCTTCTTCTTGAGCGGGGATTCCTTTGGGGTGACCAGTCGTTTGATGCCGTAGATCTCCTTGGCTCGTTGAACAGCCTTCTTCACCAAGGTGAACAGGCGTGGCATCAGCACCATGTTCTTGGTTACGGCGTAGGCGAACTGCACGTCGTGATCCACCCCCGGCAACTCCATGTGAGTCACCTCGTGAACGGCGATGGCGCAGATCGTCAGGAGATCATCGTCCCTGTTTAGATGGTACCGGGGGATGATCTTGAAGGTGACGGGATCGTTGAACTCGTTCCGGCTCGTAGCTACGGCGTAGGCCGGACTAATGAGGAGCCACTCCCCAGAGACATTCTCATCATGGAACTCCCAAGCCCGGTTCGTATAGAACGACCCTAGCGTTTCGCGTCCACGTTCGTCCCAGTCGAAGGTGAACCCCACCCCAACCTTGTGGAGGTTGAGTCCGAGGGCAATGGCTACCCAGCGACAGGCCGCTGCCCATACATGGAGAAGGACACGCGGGTAGTTCCCCATGTTAGGGGACACCTCGTACTCAGGGGGTACGGGGATCGATTTCCGACCTTGCCGAATCAGGGTGTTTGGGGTCCAAATCAGCCCGTTGGCTAAGGTGTTCTCGCCGTATCGCCCTGGCTTCACAGGGATGATTGAGAGGGCTTCTCTAGCCTCGGACTCCTCGACAGTAACATCGATGGCACGACTCTTATCGAGTGTCTGCTTTAGAGAGTCCGTGGCTCTGGCGACCTCCCTGAAAAGATCAGCAGCTTCTTGGGCTGTAAGTTGGTTTTCAGGCTCAACGACAGCGGGCGGGATATCCTTATCTTCCCGACCCTCCCCTCGAATGCGATCAAAGATCTGGTCGCCCAAGTCCCGGATGCGCGACTCTGCTTCCTCGAAGTTCGGGTCCTGGAAGGCATCTAGGTCTTCACCGTGGTAGATGGTGCTAGCGGGCACGGTAGAAGGACGGAGGGCGAACTCGCCTTCAACGGCAAGGTCTTTGATGAAATCGTTCAGCTTCGAACTGAAGGGGTAGCGGAACCCGTCCCGGTTGTCGGTGAAGAATGCCTTAGCGTTCCCGATGCACTCGATCAGGACTTGACCGTCTACCCCGTCCGGTTGATACGGCCCAGGGAACATGTACAGGCCGTTCTGTCGTACCGGGATTTTGCGAGTATCCAGCACGTTCCCCCGGACAACAGTGACCCGGACCTGAGCCCCGGTATCCGGATCGTCCCACTGGCGAACCACCTCTCCACCCGTAAGCCCTAACGTGAACGAGAGCCTCTCTTCGTTCATGTAGAGGTTCACACCTGGGACGTGCGACATCCCTACGACGGTGTTGGCATAGGCTGTGGAGGTTCGTAGGGCCTCCTCTAGAGGCATCTTCACCCGGAGCATGGTGCCCGTAGCGCGGTCGTGACCGGGATGGGCTTGTTGTCTGCTCGCGATGGCTTCCTCGATGGACATACGCCCTGTACGTGGTGCGGTATGCCGAACGCCCTGACCCTGCACCCAAGTCCACTCCACCTCGTAATCATTGACTTGAACGACGGTCCGAATCTCATAGCTGAGCCATGGGAAGAGGATGATCTCCTTCGCCTTCCCGAACCCACCAGTGGCCCGTACTCCCTTCTTACCGGTGCCTGCTAACGCTAGGAAGTTGGCGAGCAACTGATCCTTCGTCATGCCTACTCCATCGTCTTCACACCCGACGACGAAGCCATCCTCTGCCCTTCGGAAGATGAGCCATACGTTTGCGGCCTTAGCATCGACCGAGTTCTGGAGAACCTCACGCCACCAAGCACTCTGCCAATCCTCGTAGGTGGCAAGCGGTGACTGGGCGAACTCCTCCGAGATCCCAATGGTTTGGGTCATGCTTGCGGGGTTCACCTCCAAGCCTGCCGGTGTCATAGGTAGGTTAGTTTCCCCTCCCAGAGGAGGTTGGCCTACTGTAGGGGCACCGCTAACAGGTCTTCGAGAGGACTCCCAATCGATCTCTGGTCGGATGATACGCATGGCCGTTCCTCTGTTAGGCGGTTGCCCCTTGGAGACGCTGCAAGATCTGGGTGTTCAGCTGACGCACGTACCGGATCGCTTCCGTGCGGATCCTGCCGACCTCACCGGCCATAGCCCCTTGCCGACTCACAACATCAGCTGCGGCACACGCTTCACGGTAGGCCTGCACCAGCTGGTCGAAGACGGCTCTGCTGGTACTTCGCTGGGAGGCTTCCAGGGCGGTGGATGCCGCTCGCATCAACCCGTACCCTTCGGGGTAGTCTCCTGCTCCGGGATACCTCTGCGCTGTGAAGCTACGGGCCGCTGCGTTGATGTACTGACGAGCGACCCAACGGGCGAACCGCTGCCACCCACCGGGCAACAGTCGAGGCATCTCAATCGGTGTGCTTGGCATCGGTTTTCTCCGTTTAACTGGACTTCAGAGCGTTGATGATTTTATCCATCTCCGCTTCGCGCTCCGCGACCGTCCGGAAATAGCCTTCTCTCACGGCCTGTTGGCCGTATGGTTTTTTATCGCGAGTGTGCCTCAAAGAGAAGACGTAGTAGGTGCCCGGTGCGAGGTCGGACGTGGCGTACATCCCCCCGAAGCCCTCCGGAACAGGCTCGAAGGTCTCCCTGGTCAAGGTAAAGAAGAGCCCCTCCTCCCTCCCACGGGCGTCCTTCCGACCCAGCGAGGCATACCTTGGCTGCTCCCTCACTACACTGGCACTGTAGGTCCGAATCCCATTGGGCTCGGGTTCCACGGAACGGGCAGGCCCTTCGCCAAGGTAGGAGACCTCCTTGCTCCCAGCATCCCGGATGTGGACCTTCCAAGTCCCAGCAAGGTGGTAAGTGAGACCGATGCCAAGTCTCTGGACCAGCCGCCCGGCCAACTCATGCTTCCGGGTTAAGTTGTTATCGATCAGCCATAGCATGGGGATGTTGTGGCGGTTCGCCACAGCTTCCAGCTGCTGACGGGTGAACTCAACATACGCCGGTCCCTGGTCCATCAAGACCACAGGGCCTTTGCGGATAGCTGTCCGAGCAAGGTCGAGTAGGAATGCCTCCAGATCTTCCAGCGACGGACTCGTCACCTCCTTAGAGGCCTTGGGCTTTTCAACAGGAGGGGCTGGAGGAGTGGAGGATGGGAACAGCACCTGGGCAACCTCACGCCCTCGGGGAGTGAGCGTCCCTCCGTTCCCTTCCTTAACGATGAGGCCCTTTCGTTCCAATGCGTTCAGAGTGCGCCCCGGTCGCGCTCCAGCGCAGGGCTTCCCTTCAGCGATAGCCTGTAGGCACTCCGTCATCTTCTCCGTTAGCTTGAGGGCCTCAACATCGACGGTAGGTATAGGTGGGGTCGGCGCGGGTACAACAGGCTCCGGCTCCCCCTCCTCTGCCCCCTCTCGTTTGGGCTCCGGCAGAGGTGGAGGCGTGACTACGGGGGCTGCGGGGGTATCAACTTCCCGCAGCGGTAGATCGAGCCTGCTCAAATCCTCGAAGGATAGGTTGGACTGAGTCGCCAGCATGGGCGTCGGTTGGATCAGCTGCAATTCGTTCTTGGCTCGTGTGACCACCACATACATCCAGCGCAACGTTTCCTGGACGGCTTGCTCAAACTTGGGGTCTACCTTGTTCTCGACGATGATGTGGTTCTGGGGAGGATCAGCCAGCATGTAGACCACGCCGAACTGCGATCCCTGGGAAGCGTGGCCGGTGATGCAGTACCCGTAGTGGGCCATGAGGAGGCTTAGCTGCTCATACGCCAGCATTTCTCGGACAGCGCGTTGCTCCCACGCTACCTTGTCTTTCATCCAGTCCTGGCGCGGCTGGAAGCGGCTCGAAAACGAGCCGGTAGGGATAAAGGTGGCAAAGGTGGCTAGGACGTAGTGCATCTTGTCCCGAGGGGTCATGCTCTTTTCAGGTATTCTCCTTCGGAACGTGCCGTCCGGTTGGCGATTGGGGGTGACAGTTTCACCAGTCCAGCGTGTTATGAGCGCCGTAGGCCAAGCGTACTTTACACCCCGTCCTTTCAACTGCGATGCGAGCCGCTCAATCCCTTTGCGGTACGAGCGTAGCTTCGAGTTACGTGGGGAGTGGAACAGCATCTCCTTCGGGATGTTCACGAAGAAGGTCTCGGCGTTGTCCTTCCCACGGGTCTCTACCGTAGCTTGGAAGCACGGGATGCTGTATCCGTAGTCGATCTCGGTGTTAGGAGGGAGTCCGGTAGGTCCGACATCGGAAGGAGTTTCACCCTTGCGGCGAGGTGGTTCCGGCTCTGTGTACACGACGGGGATGTCTACGGTGCCGTTGGAAACCTCTTGGACGATCAGGATTTCGTTGTTGGTGATCCGCTTGCCAGGGTCGGTATATGGGTCCGGAACGAAGGATCGTGTGGACTCCATCACCAGCTGCTCGCCTTCGTGGAGGGTTCCATCGAGAGGAGCGGTCCGGGAGCTAATCGACTTCTGATATCCCAATGCCACACGAATCTTGGCGTTGAGCGTCTCCCGCGAAGAGTGCTTCCCGGTGATAACGGAAGCGATTTCGGGGTTCCTCTGGAAGTACTCGGCGTACTCCCGAATGGCACTGAGTTCGTCTGTGAGTGTAACACCACGTCCCGCTTCGGCTCGTTTTGCAGCGTAGTACAGCAATCGCTCAGCGATGCCAACCTCGATGGACCCGCCGCCGGGGCGCGAAACCCGTTCCTTCGCTAGTCGGATGGAGTCGAGGGCGTTGTCGCCTGGAGGTAGTTTGATGTGCTGGCGGTAGTCGTACGCAAGGTCCAGGATTGATGCCGATTCCGAATCCGTTCGCAGGTTCTGAGCGGCCATGAGGTTCCCGAAGCCGGGGATCTGCTCCTTGAAACCTGCCCCCACAATCTCTGTGAAGATGTCGTTCACCCCGATCTCACGCTCCTCCACCGGAGGGAGTTGCCCTGGGTCACCGACCAGTAGGATGGGATGCCCTGCTCCCCACATGAGGTCGTGCATCTGGGTGCGGGGGACCATGCTGGCCTCGTCAATGACACCCAAGTCGATAGAGGTATCCTCAGAGGTAGGGAGGCCTCCCTCCATAGCCTCTTCTAACTCTTCGTCTTCGTCTTCGGGTGACTCTACGGTGATGGTGCTGCCCCACGTCGCCATCACCGTAGTCGGGAAGGTGAAGATCCGTGGAATGCCATTGATGTCGAAGCCCCACGCAGGTTTTGCCCGCTTCTGGCCCTTCAGGATTATGGACTCACTCCGGACCGGAAGGCCTCTTTCTTTGGCGAGGAAAAGCAGGAGTCGCCGGAAGTACCAGTACATCACCTTGGCAGCGACGTGGGTGTACGCTGTCAACGCGACGTTCCGGACCGTTGGGTGCTTCTCCATCAACCGAATGAGCAGTCCACCGAGGGTGAAGGATTTCCCAACACCTGCGGACCCCGCAATCACCATCTGGCGGCGGAAGAGGTTCGGGTACAACCGACTCCACTCCTCATCCTTCTGTGGGCGGTCGCGGTACGTGATCCCGGTTGCGACTCGGGCAGACGGGAAGGCCTGCTCGATGGCGTCTATGGCTCCCTGTTGTAACGGCGTGAACTCGAACTCAAAGGGGATGGGTTCGTCTCGCTCCTGCGGCCCGAACTCGTCGTAGACTGAATTGGCCCATGCACGAACTGGCCCCCGTAGGAGGAGGGTGGGGACGAACGTAGAGCCGTCCGGCATTGTGAACTGGAGACCTCCGGGAACAGAGCGTACCTTCGCCGGGGATCCTGTAGCCGCGTACGCTAAACGCAGGAAGGCCAATAGTTCGTCGGTGAGTTGCCCCTGCTGAATAGCCTGCGTAGACCGTGCTGCAAGCATAGCCGCGTAGGGGTGCCGCTGCTCTTCCAGGCCTCGCACTATCGCCTGCATCCGGGTCTGGACATCCGGAGGGATAGCCTCTTCGCCCACGAAGGCGACCGAATTGCCATCGCGGGACCACCCTGTCTTAGGGATCGCAGTCATTTTCTACTCCAGCTGCGGAGAAAGTTGGTCGTTACGCTTGGATCGTACCCTCTAACGGGGCGGTTCGGTAGGGTAAGGTACGGACGAGACCATCTCGCGACCCCTACCGAGCAACCCTTCCAGCCTGTCCTGTCCCAAGAGGCGTTCCGCAAGCCTCAGTAGAACAGTACCCAGAATCACCGCCGATTCCTGGCTAAGCAGATCCAGGACCCCTGTATCCTCGATGGTGGTTCCCCTTTGGAACGGGTTCCGGGGGTAGGCCTTCTGAGTGCCCAGCCCCCACCGCTTGATCCTTACTCGTACAACCCCTGGCCCCACGAACTCCTCGGCATAGAAGACGGATCCGTATTGCTTGCCGTGGTCCTCTAAGAAAGCCCTGAGGGTCTCGCGTACTAAGGGCAATGCCGCCTCTTTGGGGTACCCTACCATGTCGCAGTACACTGCTAGGAAAGCCATCACATCGCGCCAGCCGTCGTAGTCGCGGGGCTCGTAGGAGGGTGAAGTGGGATCGGTTTTAGCCATGTCGGGGTCCTGGGTCTGCCCTCTCTTGAACGCTCCTGCTAAACTCTCAGGGACAGGTCTCCTACAATCCGGAGGATCCCATGCGTCACGTCATCATCACAACTGTCCTGCTCCTCCTGTTGGTTCAGGCCGCAACAGCGCAGTCAGAGTCGGTGGACCCTGTGTGGTTCGAGTCCGAGGACACGGCCCCGTACTACGATAGCGCCAGCGCATACTGGAACCTACATTTCCTACCGGGAAGCTGGCGGTGGGGCTTCGACGTAGAACATGACGAGTACTGGGCGGTGAGCGATGCAACAAACCTGGAAGGGGCTCACGTCGAGGATCTTTGGTTCAGCTTCTACAGTGGCGTGTGCGTCTGGGAGGGGTTCGAGGTCGTTGCTCGGGCAGGATCGGCCCGGACACTGATTCGGGAGCCGGGGGAGGGGACCTCGACACGGTACGGATGGGGCTACACCTACGGCACGGATCTTCGTTGGGCTTCGCGAGTGCCGTTCCTCCCACGATGGCTTCAACCTGAGTTGCTGATCTCCTACCGCGACTGGTTCGGAGGCCGCGAGGACGCTTTCGACGGGGACGAACTCCAGAACCGGTTCGCCAGGGCGGATCTTCGCCTGTGGATCGAGCCTATCGGGTCGATCATCCCCTACGAACCGGGGTTTCACCTCAACCTCTATATCGGCGTAGGATACCACCACCACTGGGGTGCGCTCCGCGTCTCCGAAGGGAATTGGCTGGAGTACACCTCGGAAGGAAACACCGAAGGCGAGGTATGGGGTGACATCGACCTCGTGTGGGGTGGAACAATCAGCTTCGGGCGCTGGTTCGCCCTAACAACAAACTTCCGCTATCCTGGTATCCTCAGTGTGATGGTTTCGTTGGAGATCTATCAGTAGGAGGCAACCGTAGCTGGACCTTCTGAGGGAACCTTCGAGATCGTGTCCGCTGCGGTAGAGCCTTACCGAGAGCAGGCCGTTGAGAAGGCCGAGGAGTACGCCGAGGCAATGCCTACCAGATCCAAGGCGAAGAAAAAGAAGAAGGCGAGCAAGAAGAAGACCACCGGGGCCGTGCCTTGGGAGGAAGCCCTCCAGCGTGTCCAAGCCTCACCTCAGTTCCCTAGTAGTACGGACTGGGATCGATACGCCAAGCAATGGGGAATCCAAGGGAAGTCGTTCACTTGGGGAACCATGCGTGTCGCGGATCTCGATGACCTAAACCGGAGTGGTTCCCTCTATCTATCGCAGCACCTGGACGACGCTGAGATCAAAGCGAAGGGTAGGAGTGGGAACCTGAACCCGGTGGTTATCACCTACGTTGAAGGTCGGCGGCTTGTGGTCGTGGACGGTACTCATTCCCTGATCGCAGCGGCTAGGCGAGGGGATGAACGAGTCACCGTTCTGGCTTCCAACGTCGCACGGAAGTTCCTCCAAGATCGGGGTGTAGAGTTCGAGCCCCTTGCAATGCCCTGAAACTGAAAAACTTTTGCAGTTTTGACAGCTATGCGACCACCTGGATCCCGGCTCCGAGAAGAGGAAAGCTACGTGGCTCCTGATGTATGGGGCCACGTTGGTTCTGGGATCCTATTGGAGCGTGACGGGGAGGTATTCCTCGGCCTCCGCAGCGAAGAGGTGGCGCATCCTCTTACCTGGGGAGCCCCTGGCGGGCAGGTGCCCTTCGAACTACGCGACAGGCTCGAAGACATCCACAAGAGCGCCGTCACCGAGTTCAAGGAGGAGGTTGGATCTCCTCCGCCAGGGAAGTACTCCGGAAGGTATGCTCGTCGTAGGACTGAGGTGCATGACTTCTACCTCTTCCTCTACCACACCAAGTTGGACCCAGAGGTGAACCCCTACGCAGCCGGGGCTTGGGAGAACGAGGAGTTCGCGTGGTTCCCCGTGGATAACCTCCCAGAGGATGTGATTCCAGGGTTGCTTGAGGAGATCCAAGAGTTGCTTCCCCACACTATCGGATCGCCATCGGATACACCCTACGACTTGGCTGCGGACCCGCAATGGGACGATATTTTCTATGGTGAGCCGTCCGAAGCATCTGTCAAACGCCTTGCGACCTTCCTTCGCAAGAACCCTAACCTGACACTTCGTCTTTACCACGGTACAGGGGCTTCGGCCCCTGTGATGGAACAAGGACTCAGGCCGACATCGAAGACGCGACGTAGGTCCCTACAAAGCCGTGCGGGCTACGTCTCCCTATCCGTCTACCCCGGAATGGCGGAGTCGTTCGGGAAGATGGGGTACCCCGGACAAGAAGTCGCAGTGTATGCGGTAGACGTTCCAGTATCCTCCCTTAGCCCCGACGTAGATCAGCTACGTAACCAGCGGCAGTGGGCGGGACGAGATGTGAAGAATACCCTTGTGCAAAGTCTAGCCTACGGCCACGGGGCTCAACATCGAGGTTCGATCCCTCCGGAGCAGATTCAACCTGTTTCCTCCACAACCCAAGGTCCCTCCGAAAAACTGCCGGGTGTTCTCCGGTCCCTCACCAAGGCATACGAGAAGTTCGAGTCCGTACAGGAGAGTGCGTGGCCTGCGTGTTGGAAGGTCTCCGAGGAGATCGTCGCGTGGCTCAGCAAGAAAGGACTGGCCCCTCTTGTTGTGCAAGGCTGGCTCGACGGGAACGAAGAACACTACCACTACTGGGTTACCGTTGAGATCAACGGGAGGGGCTGGATCGTTGATGGTACGCGCAACCAGTTCGAGTTCCTCACCGGAGATGGTCGGCACCTTGCGATCATCCCTGAGGGAGGCCAGTACTGGGAGGAGTACCAGACTGAGGTCGCAGGCGAGGTTGGAGGTAGGCGACACGACATCGCCGTCCTAACCCAAGCCCGTGAGATTGCCAACGGCATCGTGCGGTGGTTCAAGGACCACGATTGGAAGGAACATCTGAAGCCGGTGCGTCTGGTACCAGGGCCTACGGGGATGGGTTACGCGGTCCAGGTCGCTCAGGGCGTACCGCCGGGGCATGTCCTTTTTCTGGTCTTGGCTAGAAAGGACGACCCCAAGATCCAGAGCGGGTACGGGACGATGGGTGGCAGTTCTATCATCGTCCTGAAAGTCTTAGACGAGCGTGAACTGGACAACCCCTACCTCGACTCGTGGATCGGTGGCGGAGGGCGCACCGCCTTGGAACACGAACTGATCCACTTCCTCGACAAGGTACGGGGTGTAGAAGCCCCTCCATCAGCGAGGTTCATTGACGATCTTCCCGTGACGACTCCGGGTGATGAACCGTGGTCCGAAGAGGAGGGGCGACGACGGTACTTCAACGACCCGCAGGAGATGAACGCCTTCTACGGGGAGGTGGCGACCTCCATGGTCAACATGTGGAGGTCGAACCCGTTGATTCGGGAGAAGTTGAGCGATCCCAGAGAGTTCCGACGTGCCTTCGTGAGCCTCCTATCAGATGAGTTCTGGGAGTCCCTGACGCCGAAGAACCGCCAGCGGATTGAGAAGCGGATATACCAGCTGCTTACCAACCTGAAGGAAACACCTGTGGAACCAGCGACCACCAGCGGCCCTCAGTGGAAGGCCTTCAACGAACACAATGTCCGTAAGATCGCGGAGTACGTTCGGAACGGTTGCAGGAAGCGCATGGAGCCGCTGGGGAACTGTAGCTACTACACTAGGGCACTCGTAGACGAACTGCGAAAGGCCGGATTCCCCGCGAAGCACGTACTCGGCATCGTACGTCTTGACGGCAGCTACACCGACCACTGGGGTGGCAACATCGACTGGGCGAAGGACAACGACAACTGGATCTACCACCAGTTCGCCATGGTCGGGGATTGGGTTATCGACATCGCCGCTGACCAGATCAACGCCTTGATCGAGGCTCCGATGGAGCGCATCCCACCGGTCTTCATCCGGCGGTTCTCCGCCTTGGACGACAACCTACCAGGGCGCAACTACCCGAGGTACCAAGGTGAGGTAGACGGGAAGCCCAAAGTGATCGGGGGGCCTCCGGTTAAGGGCAAGAAGACCCCATCTGTAGGTGACCGGGTTCGCGCTCAAGGGGTGTCGTCCAGCGACCTTGGGGAGTGGCTCGGCGCACCACCCGTCGAAGGGATTTGGTTGGGGGACAACCGGATCTACAAGAACCGGAAGGTTTACCCAGTCCAAGCATCCACCGTGGTTCTCGTGAAGAAAGGGACGACGAGGGACCGTGCCCGAGCCAAGGAAGTCCAAGAACGACTCCAAGCGAAACGAGAAGCGTCGGTACAACAACGCAAGGACGAAGAGAAGCAGAACGCTGAGCGGATGCGTCAGGTACTGGCTATCCTCACCAACAGCGGCCTGAAACAGAAGGGGGATGCCTTCGAGGTTCGAGGCAAAGCCGCTGTGCAAGAGAAGGGCCGCGTGGCGCTCGACGCGCTGATGGCGAAGGGCTACAAACTCACCCGCTACGGCGGTCTGGCGATGAAGGGCTGGCCTACCCTATACGTCCACCGAGAGGAGGCTGCGGATGGCTACCCAAAGCTGCTGCGGTTCACGTTCGCGGGACACGTAGTAGGAGGGGCGGGTACTTCTACTAAGGGTATCGTGGTGGATACCCGTTCGGGGTGGAAGGGTACGGTGGAGGAACTCGAACTGGTTTTCCTGGAGTACCCTGAGGTCCACATGGTCACGGTAATTGCCTATCCTCCAGGACTCACAGCCGCACAGAAGGAAAAGCATAGCGGTCTCGCACTAGCGGACTTCACTATCCGAGGTGGTCGTGCGGCAGCTGATCGCTCCGACATCGTCGTCTTCGATGAACACAACCGACGTAAGGGTGTGATGCGTCGTATCTACGACGAGTTCGAGAGACGGTACGGAGTATCCGTGGATCCCTATAGCGATCCTACAGAAGAGGGCCATGCGTTCCAGAAGAGCCGTCGCACTGGAACGCCTCCGGTCAAAGGCTTCGCTCCCGACCCTCAGTTAGTGGAAACGCTGAACTACGCCCAGCTGTACCACGGCTCTACCCCCGAAGATGGGGACTGGCCTGAAGGGCTGGAGTCGTTCGGCGGGCTCTACGTGACCAGCCTCGAATGGCTAGCTAGTACCTACGCCTCGAACATCGGAGGGAAGGGAGATCTTCACACCATCACCCTCAAACCGGGCGTCCAGTTGGCTCTTGACGAGGATGAGTTTGGCTGGGGCGACATGGTCCGCACTTGGATGTCCAGCCCAGCGGTAGGTCACTACGGGAAGTTCGTCCTCAGCGACTCCCTACGCACGGCTCTTCGAGCAGCTGGGGCCTTGGGTCAGATCAAGGAGGAGATCCAGTCCCTCCATCAACAAGTTCAGGGGGGCAGCATCGGACGCCGGGGCGAGGAGTGGCCGCTGTCACGTCTGCGTCCCTACGTTGCAGATTGGGCGACGAGGTACACTGGGCCTGCCCTTCACGGCTGGGTAAAAACAGGAGGGGCGTCACGTACCTTGCCCAAGTTGCGAATCCTGAACCAGCAGTTCTCAGCAGAACCACCGCTGTCCTGACCCCTCTTGTTGGATTCGTCATATGGCCGATACCCCGAACTACGTTGCCGATCCGACCCTCTGGGAGAGGGCGAAGCGCAAGGTCTACGGCAAGAGCCGGTCAGTGGACATCTACGCCAACACAAAGATCGCAGACGAGTATGAGCGGTTAGGTGGGCGTTACCGGGGTAGCAAACCCGGTAAGGGTAGAGGCATCGAGAAGTGGTTCGCTGAACGTTGGGTGAATCTGAAGGATCGCAAGGGAGGTAGCTTCGGACCTTGTGGCCGGAAGACCGCAAAGCCCGAGGACTACGCGACGTACCTAGATTTCATCGACACCTATCCCAAGTGCGTCCCGTTAGACAAGGCCTTGGCGATGACGGAGGCCGAGCGCGAGTTCGCTATCCTGAACAAGGACGTGGCGCTCCTCCGAGTGAAGTGGCTACCTGGAGATCCTCCTGCGTCGGCATCGACGACACCGCCCAAGGGAAGCGATATCAAGGCCGAAGTCAGGCGGCTGCGAGAAGAAAGGAAACGTCTGGTGGCTAAGGTGAAGCGTGAAGGTGTGGCATGGCCTCCTCCCAGAACCGCATCCGGGCCATCTACCCCAGAGCCTCAGCGGATCGACTGGGAAACCTACATGCGGAGTCGCCTACCGGATCCCGGTCTCGAACACGGGGCACTCCGGGCTACTGCCCAGATGTCTCGCCGTGCCCTTCGTCAGCACCAAGCACGGCAGCGTGAACAGTTCAACGTGTTCTTCCGGGACTACGACAAGGTCCGTGCGGAGTACCTCCAGAAGATCGAGGCGCGTAAGATCATCGATCCTTCGGGGTCGCATTACCCTTCAGACGAAACCCTCGATGAGAGGATTGCCCGTCTCGAACGCATGATCGAGCAGATGGAGAACGCTGCGGACTTTTACGAAGGGGAAGGTCTGCACGACAAGGCCAGAGCCAACCGGAACGTTGCGGCCCGACGCCGGAAGGCCGTTGAGAGATGGAAGCGAGAGCGCGAGTCACAGACACCTGCTGCGAAGGAGGGTGGTATACGTCGGGCGAAGGGAAAGCGACCGAAGGGCCGACCGCGTAGCACCTACGGAACCGTGGGCTTCCCGAAAGAGGTGATCGAGATCAAGATCCCCGAACGGGACTTCCTCTCAATGGACCCTCGGTCCCGTGAATACCAAGAGAACAAGGCCGCGCAGAAGCGAGACCTTGTAGACCTTGCTCAGGCCCTGAAGAACTCAGCCTGGACGCCCGGTGCAGAACGGCCCTCCGGGGTCGAGGTGACAACCGGAAAGAAATCACGCAGTTGGATCATCGCCCCGCTATCGACGGGCGAAGAGGGCTTCCGGGTTGGACGGTGGGATCCTATGGGTCCTTCGGGGCACTCGGACTACAAAGCCCCTGGCTATGGCCGTGACCAAGATCCAGCGGACAGCGAATCCGTATGGCGGAAGATCGCCCTGGAGGAGTTGTTCTACAGCGGGGAGTACGGTCACGAGGTTGATAGCGAAGCCGACGTGATGATCTTCCGGTTCCTTACTCCAAAGCGGAGCCTCGTGGATTGGTGGATCCAGCAACCGCTGGGGCAGTGGGGGATGCAGGTCGTCCAGGCTCGTGGTGAAGGCAATCGCCTACGCTTCGAGGGTAAGTACGAAGAGGCTGCGGAGTACGAGAAGCAGCACATGCCTCCCGGCCCCGTCCCCGATCCAACCCCGATCCCCGATACTATCGGGGGAGCGAAGGTAACCCAACGTCGCCCAGGTGATGGAGGGCATCCGGTGTTGTCCTACACCCTCACCTTCGCAGCTGAGCCTTACGCCAAGCAACGAGGCGTGTCTAAGGTCGCCCGCTCTCCGCGAGGTTTCATGCGAGCCTTCGAGGAGGCTGGCTCTTGGGAGAACCTCTCCGAGTGGTGGAAGAACCGCCGCAACAACTTCGTAGCGCGGCACATGGCCCAGGTAGAGAAGCGGGACGAGGCCCTCTGGACGAAGAAGGGCGAACCCTCCCGGCGTCACCTCGCCCTGGCAATGTGGGCTTTCACCCCGGACCCGAAGCGGTTCAAGAAGTGGCTAGACGAAAAACTAGAGGAGCGGGGGAGGTTGCTCGGTGGGACCGGCATCGATTGGATCGAAGGGTGGAAGGCGGTCTATGACACTGGTGAGTCATTGCAAGATCCGTCTTTCTACTACCCGCTTACTCCAGGGGCTCGTGTAGATGCTCCTACGGAAGATGGACTGTGGTTTACGACCAAGTTCACCGTGGCTTTGGAGTACGCCTACCAGCACGGTAGTAAGACGTTGCTCAAGGTGCGAACTGCACGGCGGGCTGCTACACCGGATCCTGATACTAGGGGATCGTACCGAACCGATTTCTTGGAGGTCGTGCAGGTAATGGATGTAGGGCGAACCACTGGAGGCCCTTCCTCGAACTTGAAGGCTCTCGGAACCACGGTGATAGACGAAGGTGGTGTCCACTTCGAGACCGGTGTACCGATACGCTTCCGCTTCATCCACAACACCGACTCGTCACCTTTCTTCGGCACGGAGTTCCAACAGCACCTCGAACCCGGCGGCTTCTACCTGCTCCACGATGAGACTGGCACAGGCCCGTTCGTCCCTGGGTGGCAAGGCGGAACAGCTGAGGTCCAGAGCCCGATTGTTTTGTGGCACAACACCGAGCAAACCATCGGGTACGACGAGCATTCCTGGAAGGCGCGACTCTTCGACAAGTTCGGATCAGGAAGTCGTGAACCCCGAGGTCAGAAGGCCGCTCGACGCCAGAACGAGAAGCTACGGCAGGCGATCCTCGCAGCGGGGTACGATGCCGTGGTTACCGTGCGGCGGAGCGACGAACCCAGTACGTTGGAGATCGTCCTCTTGGATCCAGAGAACCAGATCGTAGAGGTGGGCGATCCCGTAAAATAGCGTGTCCCTGACGACCGGTGTAACTTCAAGAGAGCCAAAGCGTTGCTATTAAAGCGATGCCGCTGGGAGGGATCGAACCTCCAACCTAGGGTTTAGAAGACCCTTGCGCTTCCATTTGCGCCACAGCGGCGGTACGGAGGGCGGAGGTCACGATCCCCATGCCCGCGAAGGCACGTTCCGCTTTCGAGACGGACCCGGCTCGCCTGTCCGGTTCACCCTCCAGCGAATAGCACCTACGTCACTGTAATCTGAGTACCTCTCTAGACCCCTCTGCCTAGGAGAACACTCATGGTTTCTCACGATGATGACGACCTCTACGATGACGAAGAAGACGAAGAGGAGGAGGATGGGCCTACCCAAGCTGAACTGATCTATGTTCACCACGAATTTGTCTGGTATCGAGTAGAAGAGTTCTCTCCAGACTACTGGATTGTCGCAGACCCTGAATGCCCTACCGGCACATACGCGACCCTAGTAGGCTACTTCTTGGCGAAGGTGTCGCTGCACGATTGGCCCTACGAACATCCAAAGATTGTGAAAGTCGTGGTTCAAGGGAGCTACTGCCCCGCTGAGACCCCCGACCTCAGGATCTATCTGCTTGAGTGGACTAGAGCAGGCACCTGGAGCGCCCCTCTTATCAAGCAGTCGTTGAGGAAGGAAAGCGGCCCGTCTATTGAGGAGTATACAAAGGCATTGCAGACCCTCGAACCCGACTGGGAATCTGAGGGAGAAGTCCGGAGGTTTCTAGATGTTGCAGGGGAGGCTCTTCTACAGGGGGCTGCATATAACTGGATATCGAAGTACGCCCTGATGCTAGGGGCTGACTACGTTGTTCCAGTCGATCTAGCGAGCGGCGATGTGCGGCTCCCTTTCCATGGGCTTGGAGGCGACGAGGACGATGAAGACGACGAGGGTGGTTCGCCTTCTCTGAACTAAGGGTGGTGTGGGATTCGAACCCACGGGCCGACCTTCCAGCCAACCTCCGGCTTTCAAGACCAGTGCGATAAGCCACTCCGCCAACCACCCGGATGAACACCCAGATCCTCCAACAACTCGCCCACCTGCGCCGGATGCTCAAGGTAGGGGAAGCACTGTGGGACAAGACCAGCGCCTGGGTATACCAGTCCACCTGCTCGCTACTCCAGAAAGCGCAGCGGGCCTATTCGCGGCGGTTCATCCCGAAGGAGTACCGGGCGAAGACAAAACGTAAGCCACTGATCCACTGGTACACCACTGAAGAGGTGCAGGAGATCTGGAACTGGGATGAGGACGTGGTCCTCGACACCGACAAGACCGATACCAAAGAGATCGACCTCTGTGACCTGGAGGAGCCTTAATGGAACGACTGCAAGCATTCGTCGCGGGTCTCGCCATGTTGGGGCTGATCGTAGGGATCGTGTTCGTCGCGATCTTCGACGAGCCTGTTCCTGAAGGCACTGTGGTAACGGAAGAACAGTTCTGGTGGACCATGGTCTGTGTTGGTCTAGCGACCATCGCGTTCTACTGCTTCAAGAAGACCTTCGAGGACTGATCGTCTAGCCTCATGCTGATTCGCATAACAACTCAGTGCGCTATGGGCTGCTCCGATACACCCTCGTGGGCATGATCGGGGCTTTCGTCTACCTCATCTGCCTCGTGGTGACTGTCCCTACGGACCTGTAACCATTGTCTTGGAGCCAATGGAAGAATGGACGCGCCTGACGATAGCCGATGTATGCAACGCATCCGGGCTCACATGGCCCTGGAAGGTGAACTTGCTACCCATGGGTTGAGTTTCTCCAACCTCCCGAAGTGGGGGTTCAATCCGAAGGGCCAGTGGTTGCCTCTGGGTGTCTGGTTCTACCCCCTCGTACCTCACTGCGACTTCACCCGAGGGTATGCAAGCGAACGCACATTCGCGAACATAGGCAAGCTACCTGAAGGTAGAGTGCTGACGTTGTGGCCAGGACACCCAGCGGACTTCAGTGAAGATGCCTTAGAGAAGAGCCTCAATGCTATCCAGTCGCACACCTCGATTCCTGTCGTCGTCTCCCGCGAACCACGGGTTGTTACCGAAGGGTACCACCGTCGCTTCAACGTGTTGTACCGGTTCCTCACGGAGACATTGGCGGTCATGGGGAGACCGAAATCGGCACTCTTCAATCGGCTGCTTCACGTCGCGGGCTATGACGTTGTGGTGGACTACGGGTGCATGTCCTTGCACGTTGAGCCTTGCCAAGGTGTGCAGACATGGCCCAAGAGCCGGTTGGTCGAGACCATTGAAATCCCTCCTCAGTATCGACCGGGCAAGTACCTATTCGATGACATGGAAGGTCTCAAAGCGATGTTCCAAAAGGCCAGGGAGTTTGGGGGCTCATGCTGATCCGCATCACAAGCCAGTGCGCTATGGGCTGCTCGCATTGCATGGAGGACGCTACTCCAATAGGTGAACACATGACCTTCGAGACCTTCCAGAAGGCCTTGCAGTTCGACCTTCGCGTCGAGCAGACCGTCAAGGACATCCCTGGTTGCGACGTGATCCTCCTATCTGGAGGAGAGCCCACGGAACACCCCCAAGTCGTAGAGTTCATCGAAGCCGTTCGCGCTTCCGGTCGAAGGCCACTCCTACTCACCAACGGGATGTGGCTCGAAGACACTGAGTTGCGTGACCGTATCCTCTCGCCTGAGTTCCCCGACCTCCTGGTCCAGGTGACCAACGACCCCCGCTTCTACCCTCAACAACCGCCCAAGGTAGAAGACAAGCGGATCACCTACGTGGGTGCGCTTCGGGGATTGATCCCCCTGGGAAGGTTCGCAGGGAAGACACACCCGGAACTCCCCACCAAGTCTGCCCCCTCTTGTTTTAACCTACGGTCGCTTACACGAGGAACAGGTGACTTCGACAGGGCCGTCGCCATGCTTCGGGTGAAGGGCCTCACAGGGTTCTCTGGGATGTGTACCCCGAGCGTCTCCCCGGACGGCAGCGTCGTAGCGGGTGAGTCCCGTCTGTGTCACAAGATCGGTGACGTGAACACACTCTCGGCGGTCCTGACCCTGAACATCCTCAGGATGGGATCGTGCGACAGGTGCGGCTTGGAGAGTCCTCTTCAGGGTCAGTTCCGGGAGGCCATTTTTGGAAGAAGTGATGCTTCAGCCTGATCCGGAATGGTTAGCCGGATACCGCAAGATCAAGTGGATGCTGCGCGTCCTCTTGGTTCTCCTCATCGCGTTCATGGTCACTACTAAGACCTGGGTCATCCTACCAGGGGTGGTGAGCCTGATCGGTAGCATGTTCATATCCAAAGCCATTGTATCAGTGGCTCTCGTAAGGAGCGACGATGCCAGCTAAGGTCACCATCCTCAACAAGTTCGAGCCTCTTCCTGGTCCAGGCTTCGAGATCGACACTACGAGCCGTGCTGATACTTGGACCCGTGGGTTCAGCCCTTTCGTCCTTGGTCCATGCCCTCTCTACCAAGGGCATACGGCACGGATCATGGAGAACGGGTGGCAGTTCGCGAAGCTGTATGCCGAGTTCGCGAAGCCGGATGGATACCCTGCACCGGAGTATTGGAAGTGGGCGCGAGCAGGGTGGTTGAGCAAGAGAGCGAACCGCTACCCGATGGGGAAAGGTGCAAAGCCTCTGTGTCACTTCTGGGACGGAGAGTGTCTGAGCTACATCGCGGCCCGTAAGCGGATTTTCATTCCTCTGTACGTAAGGGCTTTGTTTGGATCCCCTGCGTGGCGGGAACTCCAGAAGATCCGGGTTCGGGAGAAGCAGATCTACCTTCGTGACTTCGACGGTTACAACCACGAAGCAGCGGATATGAGCCTCACCGAGGTGATGAACAACCTGAAGCGGACCATGGGCCATGCCTTCGTCATCCTGATGATGTTGCAGGCCTACGACCAAGGAGCGCATACGAGCGCGGAGATCCTGGAGGCCATCCCCTACGGGGAGGACCCTCCGCCGCCCCGGTCCCTGTTCTGATGCTCTCGGAAGGAGTCGAACCTTCAGTCTCCGGCTCCGGAGGCCGGTGTTTTTCCAGCTAAACTACGAGAGCGGGTCAGTTTGGAGGGCCAGATCTTCGGACCCTGAAACTGCAAAACTTTTTCACTTTCGGAGGATCGAGTATGGGCGACGTGCCCCCAAAGACACTGGATGAACTATCTGAGTCCGACCTGTCGCTGGTTAAGTATGCTTGTGGACTCCGCATGAGAGGAATCCCCGTTGGATCCTTGGAAGATTTCCTAGATGTGTGGGAAGACCATGGTGATTCTCCTCGGCAGAAGATCGCAAAGGACATCGTAGATCGTTTCGGATCCTACAATGTCTTCTACGGCTTCGTGATGCTGCTGCGGAAGTTCCCGTGGCTTGTCTTGGGAGAAGAGGCTGCTGATGGATGCTGGTCACAACCTGGGCTAGACGGATGGGATTGGAAGTACGTACAACAGGCGCAAGAGTTCCTCCGGAAGGGTATCTGCATAGATACGATGGAGGATTTCCTCGAAGCGCGGGAAGTGCTGAACAAGACCTCCGCTGCCGATACTCTGCACAGGAGATTCGGCTCCTACGCTAACTTCCTATACACGGTACGTTGGGCGAACGATAGATACCCCTCACCCGTAGCCGGAGCCCTGGGAGGATGTTGCGCTGACCTATCCAACGGTCCTGCTACTGAGGACTTGGACGATGACTTGGAAGACAACGGTGACGGGGATGGGGAGTGGGATACGGGGGATCCCTTCGGAGGAGCCTCGGAGGACGAAGTCGGAGACCCCGAAGGGGAGGGCGAGGATCCTAAGTGTGAGGTTTGCGGAAGGCTTAAGTTCAAGTGCGTTCGTAACTGTGATGACTGTGGAAAGGAGATGTGTGAGGCGTACTTGTACTCGTGGCCTGTCCAGAATGAACATGGACTCTTCTATCGTTACCGGGATCACATATGCAGGACCTGTTTCGACAAGCGGATAGCTAGTCTCCGAGAGCCATCTCCCCTTGATGACCCGTGGCCTGAGGTACCAGATATCGCGGTGACTCCGAAAGGAATGGATATGGGTAGTTCGGTAGAAGGCATAGAGTTCCCTTGCCCAGTCAGTCGCTTCTGTCTATTCGGTGACAACAAGGGTAGGTGCTTGGAGCCCTTACTGGGGCAAGTGAACAACCGCGTGATCGGTCCCTGTACCCAGTTCGTCGCTGACCCTTACACCTCTGCAATGCTTCCTGGTGGGAGGGAGAAGGTGCGGGGAATCCTGAAGAACTACGGGATCAACGTCCAGCCTGGGAATCGTGACTATACCGCTATGGTGCTTTCCCAGATCGTGGGTGTGATCTACCCGGTAGTTCGGAACCTAAACGGTCCTGAGCGGCTTCAGTTTGTAACACGGATTGCGAACCAGCTTACCCGATGGAAGGAGGTTGAACTGGAGCAATTCCTCGCCACGTCACTGGAGGACCCGGAAGAGTAGGCCGGGGAGGACTCGAACCTCCACCCGCGACTTAGGAGAAGCGCAAGAGCCGTGAAGTCTGGAAGCGAGGCTGTGTCGAGAACTTCCCCCGGCAACTCGGGCCGTATGAACTGCTTCGTCGTACCCTCAACAACGCGATGGATCGAGGAGTTGGTTCTCAAGGAGTAACCGATGCCTAAGCAACGCCATCCTCTCTCGAAGGATGAACTCGAAGCCTTCATGCAGGACGCCCAGAAGCGGGTCAAGGTTCACTGCGATGACTACCACCCGCATTACGCCTTGCGAGGCTGTGTCGTCCCGGATGAGAAGACAGGGGGAGACGAACGGGACGTGACGATCTGCAAACTGATCGAGTACATCTCATGGCTACGGGAACGAGTACCGGAAGGAAACTGATATGACTGAAATCCTGCGCCTGATTATTGAGTACGACGTGGCGAAGGATCAGTTCCACTACGTCGAGTGCGAATTCTCTTGGCAAGGGGTCCACGAGGTGGTTGAGGCCCATATCCGTAACCAGATAGGGACTGGTGCGGACGGACGCCCTCCCACCGAGCGCGAGAAGTACAGACTAGCTCTGCAACTGGACGTAGCCGACGATCTCATCAAGGTTGATTCCGACTGCAACAACTGCGGCTTGCGAGAGGGGATCTTCGCGGAGTTTCTGCGTCAGCTGAACCACCCTTCGGCAGATAAACCTTGCTTGCACCCTGCTCGCCAGGGACGGCACGAGTGGTACACCACTGGAGAAGGGCATAGCCTGTGTCGGGCCTGCGGAGCCACGAAGGAAGAGCCATGACCACTAAAATACGCCGGGGACGATGGGGGAAGCCGCAGAACGCCATCCTTGTGAGCGGTGCCTATACTGAGTTCCCGAGGATGGTGACGTTGACGTTGAGGGTCGAAGATGAAGAGGTCCCTCGAACCGTCATCCTCCTGCCCAAGGACTTGGGCGACCACTTCCCCTCCCGAGCCCAAGCCCATGCAATGGGGATGTCCTACCAAACCTCTGCCAATTCCGCTGTCCACGCTTCAGCACCCCACCCCTCGAACGACCAGCAGCTTCGGGACTGGTGGGGGAATGCTGGGTATCCCGTTTCTACTCCCAACGAAGACTGATGCCCGTGGCGGGAGTCGAACCCGCACATGACCTGGGTTTGAGCCAGGGCCTCTGCCATGTTGGGCCACACGGGCTAAGCTAAGGAGACTTCTATGGCCGACGATGCTTTGTACCCTAGCTCCTCCCAGGTACTGAAAGACTTCGAGGCCATGATGGAGAGGCTAAAGCCGTACCTGCCCTCACCATCGGCCCCCGTAGAGCCGAAACCTCAACGGTGGAGGACCAACCCGAAAACAATCAGGTACGGCGGGATCCTGGCGAATGGATATCACCATCTACTACCGACCTTCCGTTGACATGGACCTCGACAAAGCCCTAGAGGAGGAGGCTAAGAAGTACGGAGCCGAGCGCACTGGAAGCGGCTTCTTCTTCCCCGAGGCGACTCGTGACATCGGCTTCGATAGGTTCAAGACCACCGACGATGTCGATTCCTTCCGTGAGGCCGCTCACGATCTGGTCGAAGAGGCCAGAGCGGAGTGGGTGGATCCCCTCTCCTGTTAGATGCCTATCATTGTCTTTGAAGGACCCGATGGGGTGGGGAAGACCACCCAGTGCCGTCTCCTCCAGGAGCGGCTGGAAGCACTTGGTTGGGAGGTGGTTCCTCTCCGTGAGCCTACCCACGGACCGTGGGGACAAAAGATCCGAGAGGCGGCTCGGACCGATACGAGGCCGGATCCCCAAACCGAGGCTGAGTGGTTCATGCACGACCGGCGGGAGGATGTTGAGCAGAACATCAGGCCTGCTTTGGCAGATGGGAAGGTCGTCATCCTC
>Ga0180432_10003463_pt1 | contig 22459 bp, 21 predicted proteins | sample SS_ome_10_FD_132414 | JGI IMG/M metagenome (GOLD analysis project Ga0180432, IMG submission 132414) | Hypersaline lake sediment archaeal communities from the Salton Sea, California, USA - SS_1_MS_2 metaG | ecosystem: Environmental > Aquatic > Non-marine Saline and Alkaline > Hypersaline >...
GATTGCGGAGGCCGGCTACAGGTTGGCGTGCGAGAAGTGGACGTTCGAGCAGCGGATGCACGACTTCGAGCGCATGACGAGGCCGCTGGTGGACCCAAATTGGAAGAAGGCCAAGAGGGCGGAAAAGATTGCACGCGCGAAGGTGCTGAAGAAAAAGAAGGGCAAGAAGTGAGCCGAAAGTGGGCAATCGATGACAACCCCGAACGCATGGCCTGGATCAAGGCGATGCGCGGGGAGCCCGAGCGGCCGCCCGTAGTGGTGGTGGGCGAGGGCGCGTCGATACACCCGACCGTCGAGTTCGGGAGCGATGGGTTCACGGCGGAGAGGGGCGGGGACCGCAAATTCGTGAGGTGTCCGAACTACGGCGACGTCGTCATCGGCGACGGCGTTAGGATCGGCGAATTCAGCGTCGTGAGGCGGTCCACGCTTCCGGGCACGGCGACCATTGTCGGTGACGGCACCGTGATCCTGTCGTCGGTTGTCGTAGGACACAACTGCAAGATAGGCAGGAATAACTTCATCGGCAACCACGTGCAGTTGTGCGGTAGCGTGGAGATCGGCGACAACTGCTGGATATCCCCGCACGTGGCGGTGCACCAGCACGTGAAGATTGGTGACGGCGCGACGATAGGGCTCGGGGCCGTCGTGCTGGACGACGTGCCGCCTGGGGAGACGGTGGCTGGTGTGCCGGCCGTGTCCAGCAGGTTTCACGGCAACGAAGTGCACTCAGATTTCAGGCACGGGCGCAATCTCAAGATCGGGAAGTACAACTGCATTTACGACGGAGTCATCGTCGGGAACGACTGTACGATCCGCAATCACGTCGAGTTGCGGAGAGGCACGGTGGTGGGTGATGGGTGCTACCTGGACAGCGGAGTCAAGTCTTCTGGCGATTGCGAGATCGGAGACGACGTCGTGGTTCGGTACGACTCGATCATCGCCAAGAACGTGGTCATCGAGGACGGCGTGTACATTTCTCCACAAGTCATGTTCGTCAACGTGGCGTTCACTAAGAAGACGAAGAGGAAAACTGTCGTCAGAGCGGGCGCGAAGATCGGAACCAACGCCACCATAAACGACGGGGTTGAGATCGGTAGGAACGTGGTTATCGGGGCGAAGGCGTTTGTGAACAGGGACTGTGTTGAGCCCGGGACGTACGTGGGAGTGCCGGCCAGGAGGATGAAGTGAGGCCGGTCGTCATGTACACCCGTCCCGCCTGCTGGCAGGACTTTGAAAGCGACAAGCTGGACTTGAGGTACGTGCCGCTCACTGGCAGGCGTCCGCGCAGGAAGAGTGGGCGGTTGGCCGGGCCGGACGGGCAGATGGCGCTCGCCAACCGTGACGGCATCGAGTTGCTCATATCCGAGCTGAAGGCGCACAAGCCGCAGGTCCTGTTGCGCGGTGTGAACACTGGGATGCCCAAGAGGGCGCACGAGCGCATCAGGGAGGCGAGTCCGAACACGGTAGTCGTCTGCATGGACGGTAACGAGCCGAACGGGCTGTCGGCGCACGCCAGGCGATTTGGGGGCTTGGTTGACGTGTTTTTACTGAACAGCAAGGATGCGAAAGTTCGTCGGCTGTACCTGGACGCCGGGTACAAGCATGTCGATACGCTGTACGACGGAGTGAGTCCGAGGGATCACAAGTTGAACGTCATTGGTTGCCCGAATCACGACTGCTTTTTCGGGGGCAGCAACCGGCGTACCAAGATTAGAGACCCCGAAGATGTGAAGAAGAACAAGGAAAAGTACAAGTGGAAGTGGGACTTTCCCGGTGGGGAGTTTCGGTTCGATTTCATCTCGCACATTCGTATGAACTACAAATTGCGTCTGCATGGCTCTGCCAGTGAGTGGCCATTTGCAGTCGAGCCGGTGCTGCACTATCCGGCGTACTTTTCCGCGTTTCAAACCGCCAAGGTTGTGCTCGGGTGCAACCAGTACGAGCTCGACAGGTACTACCCGCGGCGGGTTATGCACGCCGGGGTGAGCGGGCGCGCGTTCGTCACGAAGTACATTCCGGGGATGGAGAAGGACTTCGGGGAGAATGGCGAGCATATCGCGTGGTTTCGTACGGTCGAGGAGGGAGTCGAGACGGTCGGGAGGTACCTCAAGGAGGACAACCGGCGTAAGGCGATGGCCGCCAGATGTCGCAGGTTGTTCCTCAAAAGACATACGTGGGAAGCACGCTTGCGAGAGTTCGAGAAGATTGTGGGAAAGTTTGTATAATGCTTAATACAATTTACTGCGCCAGTAAATTGCGGCGATCGAGTAAATAGATGGCGAAAAAGAAAAGAATGTTCGGCGTGAAGGAGTTCTTGAGGCGCAAGAAGATGCCGACGTCCTTCGACTATGTCAAGCGGTTCAGTATGTGCAACTGTCTGACGATTCCGATGCCGCACACGTACACGGCCCACGCCATGACGATTGATTTCTTCCTCGATGCGGTCATTCCGGGCGAGAAGGTCGGTGTCTACACCATACCGAGGAAAATCGACACGTTCTTGTTCTCGCCGTTCAACGAGTCGACCCGCAAGGCGTTCACGATTGACGGCGTCAGGTATACATATGTTGGCAAGGATATGAAGGACGCAAAGCGGGTGCCGGTGATGAGGCTGACCGTACACGAGTTCGCAGAACGGTTGCAGGCGATGCACCGCAAGGTGGTGGTGACGTGGGGGCGGGGGACCACTAGAATCTTGGTGCTGTACGACAACACTTTGGCAGACGAAGCCACTAGGAAAAGGGCTGATGAGTACGACAATGTGGCGATCAGCACGTTGGGCTGGCTGGTCGTACGGGTGAAAGATGATCCTGATAATCACAAGGGACCTTGGCATCACTACAGCGACGCGGTCAGGTTGAATACTTTAAGGGCGATAGAGGCGGTCGAACAGGAACGGTAGACAAGGAGGAAGCAATGCGGATCTTCATAGCAGGAATTGACGGGTACCTCGGGTGGACGCTGGCGCTGTATCTCGCCAACAGGGGGCACGATGTCGGCGGAGCGGACCTCGGGCTGCGTCGCCAGTGGGTCGAGGAGATGGGGTCGCACTCGGCGATTCCGATCGCTGGCATGGAAAAGAGGCTGAACGCCTTCAAGGTCAAGTTTGGGAAGCGGCTCAAGTTCTACAAGGGCGACCTCACCGACTACGTGTTCCTGTCGGAGTCGCTACACGACTTCAAGCCCGACGCGATCGTGCACTTGGGCGAGATGCCGTCGGCGCCGTACTCCATGATCGACGTGCACCACGCCACTTGGACCCATACCAACAACCTGAACGGCACGCTCAACATGCTGTTCGCGATGCGCGACCACTTTCCCGACTGCCATCTGTTGAAGCTCGGCACGATGGGCGAGTTTGGCACCCCGAACGTGGTGATCCCCGAGGGCGACTTCGAGGTCGAGTACCGAGGCCGCAAGGACAAGCTGCCGTTCCCGCGGCAGCCCGGGTCGTACTACCATTGCACGAAGGTCCACGACAGCGTCAACGTGCGCAGCGCGTGCAAGTGGTGGGGCCTGCGGTCCACGGACGTCATGCAGGGAGTTGTGTACGGAACACGGATCAACGAGATGTTCTGGGACAGCGCCGTCAGCGAGGATCTCGTCGCGGATGACGCCGGCATCGTCGCGGATCTGCGGACTCGGTTCGACTTCGACGCCACGTTTGGGACCGCGATCAACAGGTTCTGCGCGCAGGCGGTCATTGGTGTGCCGATCACGCCGTACGGCAAGGGTCACCAGAGGCGCGGGTTCCTGCCGTTGCAGGACTCCATGCAGTGCCTGACGCTTGCGTTAGAGAACCCTCCCGAGAAGGGCGAGTACCGGGTTTTCAATCAGTTTGAGGAGGTCTACGACGTCACGCAGTTGGCGGAGGCGGTGGTGTTTGCGGCCAAGAAGCGCGGAATCGAGGCAAAGGTGCGCAACATGTGCAACCCGCGCATGGAGGCCGAGAAGCACTATTACAACCCCGACCACCAGAGGTTGCTGGACCTCGGGTACAAGCCGACTGGTGACATGCACGGCGAGCTGACCGGGATGGTCGACGACCTTTACATGCACCGTTCGCGCATCGAGGCCAAATCCGAGACGCTGGTACCGGACGTCCGGTGGGATGGTAGCAGAGAGAAGATGGACTACGTGAAGTGATTTCGGTCGTGCACACGCGTCCGTCCTGTTGGGGGACGAGACTCAAAAGCAACAAGTTGGATTTGGTGCACATTCCGATTGGGCACCCGGAATACCGTCTCCGCAAGGGCGAGCCGGCTGGTGACAACATGGGCGAGGTCATGACCCCGCAGGGCGAGTACATGTTAGTCGATGCGTTTGTGCGGCACAGGCCGGACGTCTTCCTGTTCTGGACGCACTTCGGGAGGTTCACGCCCAAGCTGATGAAGCGGTTGCGTCAGATCAGCCCGGAGACGGTGTTCGTGCACGGCAACGGGAATCAACTGCTAGGTCCGCACAAGGTCTGTTGGTTCGTTCACAAGTACAGGAAGTACATTGACGCCGTGCTCACCAGCACGACCGATGCCCGCCGGAAGGCGCTGATCGGAAAGTGGGTCGGCTGGGTCGGGACGCTGTGGACTTTCGGGTTCGATCCCGCTGTATTCGGACCGCCGACGGTCGAGCCCGAGTACGACTGCTTCTTCGGAGGTGGCGACAGCGTGGCGCCGAACAGGCCGAACGGGAAGTTCCCACGATCTAGGTTCAGGCATGACTTGATCTTCGAAGTAAACAGGCACCGCAAGCTGTTGCTTCTTGGTGGCGGTACTTGGAGGAAGAACGGACTACCGGCCAGGCCGGGCGTCACAGACGGACTCGGATACTTTCGTGAGATGCAAAGGGCCAGGATTGTTCTCGGCACCTACCATGACGATTTGGAGCGGCGGTACTCGAAGCGGACCGTTTACGGCGGGGCGAGCGGCCGGCTGTTCATGACGCGATATATCCCGAAGATGGAGATGGACTTCAAGAACCACGAGAACATCGTATGGTTCAGGAGCGTCGACGAGGGTCTGGAGCTGATCGACCACTACATGAGCCACGACGACGAGCGCGAGAAGGTGGCGGCGCAGACGAGGGCGCACTTCGTTGCGTACCATGACTGGGCTGCGAGGCTGCGGGAGTTCGAGCGGTTGGTGCCGAAGATACTTTCCGTCAAAGAAGGTGCGAAGTGAAACCAGTTGTGGTTTACACGCGCCCCGAGGCGTGGACGAAGTTGAACAGCGACGTGTTGGATCTGGTTTACTGTCCGCCGGCCAGGGTGTTGAGGCTTCGGAACGGGTACTTGGCCGGTGACTCGATGGGCACCGTGTTCACGGCGGACGCGATGAAGAATCTGCGGTATGTGATCGAGACTAGGAAGCCGGACATCTTCCTGTTCTGGACGCATTTCGGGGAGTTCAAGCCAGCGGCCTTGTCAAAGTTGCGTTCGATTTCTCCCAGGACCGTGTTCGTGCACGGGTGCGGGAATCAGGTGCTGAACAAACGCGGGCGCGACTGGTACATCGAGCGGATCATGAAGCTCGTCGACGTTCAGTTGACCAACACTACCGAGCCGTCGAGGATCAAGAAGTTCTCCAAGTGTGTGCCCAATGTGTTCACACTCCACGATTCGGCGTTTGATCCTGGCGCATATAAGCTGTCAAAGAGGGAGCCAGAGTACGACTGCTTTTTCGGGGGTGGTGATAGCGTGTGCAAGAAGAAGCCGACCGGAAGGTTTCCGGAGAGCGTCAATCGGCACGATTTCATCATGCGCCTGTCCGAGAGGCGGTCGCTTTTGTTGTGCGGGGGCGGAAAGTGGAAGGAACACGGAATTAAGTACAGGCTAGGACATCCGAACACGTTTACTTACTTCAGGCAGATGCAGCGTGCGAGGATTGTTGTCGGTTACAACCATCTGTTGTTCAGGCACTACTACACCAAACGAACCGTACTCGGGGGTGCGTCCGGTCGGTTGCTGGTGACGAAGTACATTCCCGGCATGGAGAAGCACTTCACGAACCACCGCGACATCGTCTGGTTCAAGAGCAACGACGAGGGCCTGGAGTTGATCGACCACTATTTGGCGGCCCGCAATGAGTTGGAGAACATAGCGGCGAGGCAGCGAAAGCGATTCGAGCAGTTACACTCCTGGGAGGCGCGTCTGCGAAGGTTCGAGGAGTTGGTCCCTGTGTTGATGAGATGTCGCAGGAAGAAGGGAAAGAAAAAATGAGCAAACCGACCGTCGTCTATACCCGGCCGATGTACTGGCAGCGGCTCGACAGCGACAAGTTGAACCTGGTGCACGCGTCGCTGTCGCCCGGACAGGAGACGTTGCTGCGGAGCAATGAGCCGTGCTACGAGAACGTCGGCGGAGTAATGACCCAGGCCGGCGCCGACAACCTGCTGCGGTTGTTCAGGAAGCACAAGCCGGACGTGTTCCTGTTCTGGTGCACCTACATGGACGACGGGTCCGAGAAGCGGCTCAACCGGATCACGCAGACGCTCGTCGAGTGCAGGAAGGCGAGCCCGAAAACGGTGTTCCTGTACGGCAACGGCAACCAGCAGGGGTTTCCCGACCACAACATCAAGTCGTACATGGCGGCTGGGATCGACGGGGTGCTATCTAACACGCGCGACGCGCGCGAGGCGAGGATGTACCGGCAGCACGGCGTAAAATTTTTTGACACGCTCCATACATTCGGGTTCAACCCTGACGAGCACGGGAGGGACGCGTTCCCGGAGACCAAGGCGAAATGGGATTGCTTCTTTGGTGGGAGTCAGACGGCGAACCTAAAGACCGGCAAGGCGGTCAGATTTTACCCGCGCAATCCGATGCTCGGGGGCAAGTACGCGAACTCGAAGGCGCGGCTTGACTTTATTCAGGAGGTTGACCGGCGGTTCAAGTTGGTGGTTTACGGCAAGGGCAAGTGGCCGGTAAAGAACCACCGCCCGTACGCGCATGGGCGCGCGTACCCGAAGGCGCTGCGGTCCGCCAAGATCCTGCTCAATATGTACCACTGGGACCTGCACCGGTACTACACGAAGCGGACCGTTTTCTCCGGGGCGTCCGGTCGGCTGCTGATCTGCAAGTACATTCCCGGCATGGAGCGGGATTTTACAAACGGCAGGAACATAGTCTGGTTCAAGACTCCGAGCGAGGGTCTGAAGAAGATCGAGTACTACCTGAAGCACGAGTGGGAGCGTGAGTGGGTAGCCAACATGCAGCGGTCGCACTTCGTCAAGAACCACTCCTGGGAGGCGCGACTGCGGGAGTTCGAGAAGATCGTGGAGAGGGTGTTGTGAAGCCAAAGTTATTCATCTTACACGGGGTGAAGTATCCGCGGATCCCCACATTCGCGGAGTCGTCAGTAGTACGTGAGAAGTTTGACGTCGTCGGGAAGGGCCAGGTCGTCGAGGGAAACCCAGATGTTGTTTACTGCCAGTCGTATCTCCAGTGCAAGCGTCAGTTGATTAGGTGGGGCGGGCCGTGTGTGATTCCTGTCGGTGGGATATTGTGGAACTTCAAACCGCATAGGGCGGAGTCAATCGGGAGGTTGCTCACTCAGAACAGGCGCAGGACGCCTTTGTTCATAAGCGAATGGCTGAAGCGGGAGTTTATCAAGCGCGGATTGGGCCACAGTCAGCAATCTCGTGTCAGGCATCTCACGCACGGACACTGGGGGATGGATCATACGATCAACGGAGTACAACCAAACAGATTTCGTTCGAAGGTCGACTATTCGCTTGGCGGCTCGCCGATCGTTGTCATGTCCATGACGCTGTCGGACGAGGAGTGGCAGTGGCGCAAGTGCCGAGGCATGCAGATATTCATGAAGGCGGTCAAGGACGTCGCCAAAGAATACAACGCGCGGTTCGTGTGGGCTGGTCAGATGAAGCGGAGCTTTTCGGACACCGCGGAAAAATGGAAAAGAGAATACGGCGTCGCGTTCATCGAGTCACACTACAAGAAGGACAAGGTTGACAGGTGGCCTGACATACTGGAGTCCGCGAGCGTGTTCGTGCACCCAAGCCTGTACGACGGGTGGGGGCGTGTTGTGGCCGACGCGATGTGCGCTGCCGTCCCGACGATAGTATTCGATGCGTGTGCGCTTCCGACTATCGGCAAGACACCGTTGGTCGTTGACCCAAAGAGTACGGGCGCGATAGTCGGCGCGCTGCGTTCTTTGTTGGCGAGCAAGGATCGCCGCGAGTCGTTGGGCAGGGCGCACCGCAAGGAGGCGCTGGCGCTGACGGAAGCGCACCGGGGCGACTTGGCTAAGATACTGATGGAGGCGTCGAAATTATGAGCGAGAAGCCGAGGCTGCTTGTGCTGCAGAGCAGGAAGGTCAATTTCGATTTGCCGACCTATGTCGAATCCGACGTGGTTCGTGAGCACTTCGACGTGACCAAGTCGCACAAGATCAAGGGTAACCCGGATTTGATTTACACCCAGGCGTACGCGCCGTTCTATCGAGAGATCATGGGGTGCAGCGTCCCGGTCGTCATGCACTTCGGCGGGAGCCCGTGGCTTGAGTTCGTCGGGGACCGTTTGTCGAGGGTTGTGAGTATGGCGCGCAAGGCCAGGCTGGTCGTGTGCAACAGCCGGTTCCTGGAGGGCGTGTTCAGGGACAACCTCGGCACGTCCAACATCATGCACCTTCCGGACGGCCTGTGGGGGTTGGATCACACGCCGATTGGTCCGATGCCGGGACGGTTCGGGCACAAGTACGACTACAGCGTTCGGAATGACGAATTCCTGGTCGTGATGTCGATCATCATGGCGGACAACAGGATCAAGCGGAACAAGTGGCGGGGCGTACCCATATTCCTGGAGGCGGTCAAGGACATCGCGAAGGAGCATCGCGTGAGGTTCCTATGCGTCGGGCGGGGTTCTGAGGATTTTCCTCATCTCGACAGGTGGCGCGAGGAGTACAACTACCATTTCCTGCCGTCACACCATCTGGACGAGGGCGTCGACAGGTGGCCGGAGATTCTTCGCAGCGCGGATATGTTCGTTCACCCCGGTACGTTTGACTGCTGGCCGCGGGTCGTGGCGGATGCGGCGCTGACCGGCCTGCCGGGGATCGTATTCGACGCGACCGGGAACGCGGAGGTCAGTGAGGCGTACCCGGCGGTTGAGCCGGACGATGTAGTCGGGATCAGGCGCGAGTTTATGAATTTGCTGGAGAGCGAGACGCAACGGGAAGTCAACGGAGCGAGGGCGCTGCAAGATGCGCTGCAGCGAACGAGAGAACACCGTGGCGACTATGCCAGAATCTTACTGGAGGTGCTGAAATGAAATATTGCGTCACCGGCGTGGCCGGGTTTATCGGTTCCAACATCTGCGAGAGACTGCTGAATGAGGGTCACGAGGTGGTCGGGGTCGACAACCTAATCAACGGCAACATGAGGAACGTCGAGGCGTTCATGGGCAACCCCAAGTTCAAAATCATGCTCGGGGACCTGTGCGAGCCGGGAGTCTGTCGGGCGGCGTGCGACGGGGTGGACTTCGTGCTTCACCAGGCGGCGCTCGGGTCGGTGCCGCGGTCGGTCGAGGACCCGCAGATGACGACCAGGAACAACGTGCTGTCGACGCTGAACATGCTGGTCGCCGCCAGGGACGCGCACGTCAAGCGGCTGGTCTACGCGTCCAGCGCGAGCGTGTACGGCAACGTGGAGGGCGGCACCCTGCACGAGGAGATGGTGCCCAACCCGTACAACCCGTACGCGGCGAGCAAGATGGCGGCCGAGGTGCTGGTCAGGACCTTTTGGTACACCTACAACATGCCGACCGTTTGCTTGCGGTATTTCAACGTGTTCGGTCCGCGGCAGAACCCGGCCGGTCCGTATGCGGCGGTCGTGCCTCGGTTCGTCAACATGCTGATGCAGGGGAAGTCACCGACCATATACGGCGACGGCGAGCAGGCGCGCGACTTCACTTTCGTCGACAACGTGGTGGACGCGAACCTGGCGGCATGCAACCGGGCGATCAACGGCACCGGGGAGGTATTCAACGTCGCGGCCGGCGGCTTCACGACGGTCAACGAACTGTGCGCGATCGTGGCCGAAGAGGTGGGCGTCGTGGCCGACCCGATATACCTGGCGCAGCGGCCGGGCGACGTCCGGGGTTCGAGGGCGGACATCCGCAAGGCGCAGCGGGTGCTCGGCTACCAGCCGGTCGTGCAGATACGCGAGGGAGTGCGGAGGACAGTGGAGTGGATGAAATGAGTGGCATATTCGAGGAGTCGCAGCGCGAGCGTGACGAGGAGCTGGCGCGATATCTGGGGATCCCGATAGACGGCGTGGAGTCGTGCGAGATCGAACAGCAGTTCGGCCCGCCTGTATACGATGGGATTGACTTCAGGGCCAAGTCCTATTGCCACCTGTACGAACGGTACGGGAAGGACAACCCGGCGACCGTCCTTCGCGCGCTCTCGATGTTCAACACCGTGAAGCGCAAGCGTCTGATCTACGGCGCGCAGAGGTGGATCGGCGATCCGAGGGGCAAGCAGATGTTGGATTTCGGGTGCGGGCCGGGCGGTCACGGCATACACTTCCTGCAGGCCGGCGCCCGGGTTGACTTTCTCGACGTGGACGGGCCGGTGTACGAGTTCACGCGCTGGCGCGTGCGCGAGCGCGGGCTCGCGGGTAAGGCAAGGTTTTTGTTCCCGGATAGCGACCTGCCGCCGACGTACTACGACTCGGTGCTGTGCGTGGACGTGCTTGAGCACACGGCGGATCCGCTCAAAGAGTTCAAGCGGGTGCTCGCAGCGGCGCGCAAAGGCGCGTTCTTTCTGCTTCAGTTCGGCAACTACCTGAACCCACACCAAGGGCACTTCCGGCAGAGCAAGGAGCGGTGGTGGAGCAAGAAGACGCGAAGGTTCGTCAAGAAATCTCTGGTTCCACTGGTCTCGGGAAAGTACAACTACTATTTCAAGAAGAGGTAATCGTGAGGGTCGTGTCGATAACCTTCGACGACGGGGCGGAGCGCAAGGCGTCACAGCATAAGGTTGGTGCGCCGATACTGGAGCGCCACGGGGTCAAGGCGACTTTCTACGTCTGTCCTGCCGGAATCAAGGACTGGAGTCCGTGGCTGGAGTTGTCGCGCGGTGGTCACGAGATTGGCAGCCACACGATGACGCACGTGGACCTGCTTGAGATTTCCGGGGCGCCGCCGATGCGGGCCAGCTTCCTGCCGTTCGAGGTGGTGGAGTCCAAGAAGGTCATCGAGGACAGGACCGGCAAGGAGTGCGCGACGTTCGCCTACCCGTACGGAAAGCACAACGCTAGGGTCAAGTCGTTGGTCAAGAAGCACTACGCGGGCGCGCGCGCGGGCGGGGGCGACTACGCTGACTTTGAGAAACTTCCACCGTTTGACAGGTACGCGCTGAAGCAGGTGCACATCGGGAGTTGCCTGAGGATGCCGTGGAAGGGCTCCAAGCAGCGAAGGATCGCCGAGTACGACCACATGGCCACGCAGGACGATTGGTGGGCGATCCTCATTTGTCACAACATCGCGCCCGGCGACGGCAGAAACAGGCCGCTTCCGAGACGGATCAGCACGGCGTGGTGGCTTGAGGAGTCGATCAAGTCCCTGAGGGGAATGGGCGCAAAGTTCATGACCGTCGAGGAGGTGTTGAGGCGATGGTCCCGAAGCTGACGATAATCCTCACTAGCCGGGACAAGTACGAGCTTCTGAGGTTCGCGGTTGCGTCCGTAATGGAGCAGACGTACAAGGCGTGGGAGCTGATTGTCGCGGACGATGCGAGCGAGGATCCTCGCGTTCGCGATTATCTCGTACAGTGCGAGGCGAGCGACCCCCGAGTCCGCGTGTTCTGGGGCCGGCCAGTGTCGGAGAGCTACCGCAAGTTGCACAAGATGAACGCCATGCGCATCAACGCGGCGCTGCACATGGCCGAGGGCGAGTACATAAGTTACCTCGGCGACGACAACGTCTACCTTCAGAGGCGTTGCGAGCAGATGATGCACGTCCTGGAAAAGGACGGACCGGACATGGTGGTCGACCGCGTCAGGTGGGTCATGTTCGACGGACGGGAGAAGGACCAGGACGACTTCAAGTACTCGTACAAGGAGCCGCGCGAACCTGGCCACGATAAGGTGATTTCGGCCATAGCACCGAGCAACTACATCTGTACTGACTCCATCATACACCGGAAGCCACGGCCGTGCTGTATGGACTGGCCGACTGACGTGCAGCACGACACTCCGGTCGACTGGCGGTACTGGTGCTATTTGGTTGACAAGTTGGGGTACAGTGTTAGAAAGTTGAACCATGTCGGCGAGCGCGCGTACTTCCCGGGCACGTGGAGGAGCGGGGTGACCGTGAAACAGGTAATGCGCCACCGACAGGACATTTACAAGGAGGCGGACATGCCAAAGTTGAGTATCAGGAAGAAGAAGCGCAAGAAGGCCGAGCGGATGACCAAGCGGCAGAAGGCGACGGACTCCTCGACCGGGAAGGTGTGGTGCGTGAACACGTCGGGCACGACGGCGCAGATTCCGCAAAACGACGGGAAGCCGATCGTGGTTCCGCCAGACGGCCGGATCGAGGAGGAGAAGGTCGCGATCTACGACGCAGAGGGGAAGCGTCGGGGGATCTTCCCGGGGTTCAGTTACGACTCGCGGGTCGTGACCCCGTCGATCAAGGACGTGCTGGCCGCGAGGCCGGAGGCGCCTAACGTCGAGTATGAGACCGACTCGCAGGGCATCGACGCGAGCCTGGCGACGGAGCCGGAGGAGTTCCAGCCGGCGGTGAGGAAGGTTCAGGCCGGGGCTCCCCTGCCGGACCGCCGCAGGCGGACGGTGAAGAGTCGCAGGCTGGTCGAGAAGCGCCCAGTCGACGAGGCTGACGGCAAGAACATGCTCTGCACGGAGTGCGGGAAGCCGATCTACGCCGGCAACAAGTCGGGCCTGTGTCGGGCCTGCTACAACGCGAGCAGGAAGAAGGTGAAGTGACATGGGGACCAAACTTCCGGACACCGCCGCGAGCGGCGACTACGGCGGGGACAACAACGCCATCGAGGCGTGGAACCTGGAAAAGCAGGCGTGGAGGCGCGACCGCTCCGTACAGGGAAACAAGACCGTCGACGTGTTGCGGTACACGGAGGCCGGAGGCGACGCGGTCGCGGGCGTGGACCCGACCTACACGGCCGTCTCAGGCCTGTCGGGCCTCGACGCGCTGGCGGATGAGGAGACGAAGCGGTACGAGCGCAAGTGGGGCGGGGTGGTCGAGGAGGCCGACCTTGTCTTCATCCTGTACGACGTGACCGGCAACATCAGGAAGACCGACCTCATCGAGTTCGAGGATGACCGCTACAGCGTCATGGAGACCGACTTCGAGGGGCAGTCGGGCCGCGTCGAGATACTGGCCAGGCTCAACCGCAGCGACGTTTGACACGCTAGACCAGGGCGGACACCTTGTGTATATGGTGGAGGTCTATACCGCCCAGTGTTCGCGATCAGTACAAATATTCCCGATATTCGTGACAAATTGGAGCGCATAAAGCGCCTCGCCACCGGCACGCCGAGTTGGCAGGACGACATGGTCAACCAGCTCAAGAAGGCACTCAAGCTGGTAAAGCACATGACGCCCAAGAGCGAGGGTCGGGTCGGCAGCCAGCGCGGGGGACGACACGTCCGCAGTGGCTGGAAGTTGCACGTCATCGGCAAGGGCGGCAAGGACCGGGTGCCCGTGATGGGCTACATTTACAACGACTTGACGCACGAAATCACCATCAACGGGGCGATGCCGCGGGAGAGTGCGCGACTAATGGTGAAGCGCACCGGGACAAAGAAGGACTACACGCTCCTGGAGGTGCTGGAGTACGGATCGCCACCCCACAAGATCACACCGGTCGACACGGAGTATCTGAAGTTCGACGCGAACGGCGAGACCGTTTTCACCAAGGAAGTCGACCATCCCGGCACCCGCCCGTACGGCATGGTGCGGGTCACTCGCGCGAAGACCAAGATGGCGCTCAAGAAGATGATGCGGCGGTGGAGCCGCAAGGTCGTCGACGAGTGGAAGAAGGGTTAGATGAATGACGACCCCCGCAAAGCGCAAGAGCGGCAACATCAACAGGTCGATCCTGCGGTTCATCAAGACGAACTTCGAGGACGCGTACAGTTTGTCCGGCAAGGTGAACTACCGCGACGAGACGTTCGATGCGTCGGAGCTGGACCAGTGGGTCGACCTGGACTTCATCGAGGAGTCGGCCGGGCAGAAGGGCTTCACGATGCTGCAGGCTTCCATCTGTTCTCGCATTCAGGGCAGGCACTCATCTGGCGACCGGTACGGCATCAAGCTGCTCGCGCTCGCGGACCAACTTCAAAACGCGATGGAAGGCGGAGCGGATGGTATCCAGTTGTACGACTACAGCGTGACTCCGTCCGCACCCACGATAATCACAAACCGCAAGGCCATCGTGGTCAACTCGTCCGGCGTCTACGGGCAGCCGGAGGAGAACAGAAAAATGGATCCGGAGGGTGGAATCCTCCGGCGGGTCTTGACGTATCGGTTCATAACGCTCTCCGACGTGGCGCGGGCGAGCAGGTTTTACGACTGACGTGAGGAGGTAAGGGAAAGTGGCGCACAACTTTACGCAGGAAGGGACCTACGACGAAAGCTCGCTGCTCGTCGGTGACTGGTCCGAAATCTACGCGGAGATCACCGGGACGCAGTACCGGATCGGCAACGTGCCGGAGGGAGTGCTGGAGATCGGCCGCGAGTTCATGGAGCACATCGACACTTCGTTCCCCCGGACCACCGACCTGGTGGTCGCAACGAGAGTGTGGATGAAGTACACGGGCAAGGTCGAGGAGATAAACTGCCAGAACGTGTCGTTCTTGCTCGGGCAGTCCCTGTCGTGCAGCAGCAACTACCTGTACGTTGGCGACCTTGAGACCCCGACGTACTTCACGCTGTTCGGCAAGCGCACCCGCGTGAGCGATGGCGTCGACATCGTGTTCCGCATCCACAAGTGCCTGCAGCGGTCGCTGTTCAGCCTCGGCGGAGGCGACGAGTGGGCCGGATCTCCCCTGGAGGTCGAGGGTCTGAACGACGTCGACGGCGATTACGGCGGCAGCTCGACCGATCCGCTGGGCTGGATCTGGGTGCCGGACCAGGGGAGCTAGAGACTGACCCGGGGCACTCCCCGTTGACCCACCATTGACCCCCCGCGGCGGCGGAGTGCCGTCGCCGCACCCAACCGAGCAGAATGTATATTTTGTTAATACAAACCTAGAACAGGAGGAGAACATGGAGACCATGACGGACTTCATGCCCAAGAGCAGAAAGGTGGCAGTCGGCAAGGAAACCCTGGCGGTGGACGAGTTCACCGTGGCGAAGCGAGACGCGGTCGTCAAGGTGCTGCTCGACAAGCTGGACGCGGCCAAGATAGTCGGCCCGTTCCTGGAGACGATGCGTTCCAGCCGGCGTGCGAACGCGGAGATGATGGCCGAGATGACCAGGGTCAGCGCGGAGATGAAGAAGGCGGGCAAGTCGGACGATGACATCCGGAACAAGCTCGCCGACGTCCTGGCTGAGCAGCGCAAGGCGCTCGCCGACTCCGACGAGATGGACGTCGGAGCGGTGGCGGGCCAGATCAAGGAACTCGTCCTCAAGCTACTGTCGAACGACCTGACGCTCGTGTCCTGCCTCGCGCTGGACACGCTCGACAATCGCAAGCGGGCCGGCCTGGACAACCCGAAGCAGACCGCCACCGACAAGGCCCACGGGTACGAGTACTGCCCGGCGATGTTCGAGTTCGTGAAGAACAGCCTGACGCTCCCGCAGGAGCAGCAGGTTCTGAAGGCGGTCGTCGAAGTGAACGACGTCGTCGGACTGGTAAAAAACTACTGGACCCCCGTCGCGAAGCTGCTCTCGGAGAAGAAGGAAGACGAGGCGGGGGAGCCGGCAGAGCAGAACAAGACCGGGTGACGCAGATCGAGATGTTGACAGTCGTCGCGAATGCCCGGCAGACAACGGAGTTCAGGGTGGCGAACGACTACACCTACCGACAAGTCATGCACATCATGGCGACGTACGTGCGGGACAAGTTCCTCGTGCTCAACGAGGTCTTCAGGGGTCTCGGCGGCAAGTCGCCTAAAGGCGGACACCCTCCCGCGCGCGCGAGCGCGCCTGCGGGCTCGCAGGCGCCTGAGAAGGGGCATCAAACGGGCACAAGGGGCCTGCCAGAGTGGTACCAGCAGAAGGTCAGGTATGATCCGCATGGCCGCAGGGTGAAGCAGTTCAACAAGGTTGTCGACCTTGATGGGCCGATGCGCTCGCTCCAGCCGTACCTTGGGAAGGGCAAGATCCGCCGGGTACCTCCGAAGAAGGGGAAGTAAATGGCGACGAACTCTGAAGACCTCGTCCTGCAATTTGTCGCGGAACAGAAGAACTTGGTCAAGAACATCGACGGTCTGATCAAGCGGCTCGACAAGCTGGAGGACCAGACCAAGAAGACCGGGGACGAGGGCAAGAAGGCCGGCTCCAAACTGGAGAAGGCGTTCAAGAAGGTTGGCGCGGGGGTGCAGGAGTTCTCAAAAAAGGTCGTGAAGGCTGGCATTGTGATGGGCACCGCCGGTCTGTTGGGCAGCATATACAAGTCCATCGCGGCTGCGTCCGACTTCGAGACCAAGCTGGCCGAGGTCAGCACCCTGCTCGGCAACAAGGCCGAGCCGAAAATGCGGAAGTTCGAGAAGGCGATCTGCGACATGGCGAAGACCACGTCGGCGAGCGCTGGGGAACTTACAAAGGGCCTGTACCAGGTGATCTCGGCTGGCACCAAGGGAACCGAGGAGGCGGCCGGGGCGATGGACCTGCTTGGTGCTGCGAACAAGGTCGCGGTCGCTGGCGTGTCCGACACGTTCTCGGCCGTCGACGTGCTGACTACTGCGCTGAACGCGTACGGCAGAAGCACGGACGAAGCGGCCAAGTTCAGTGACATCCTGTTCTCGACCGTCAAACTAGGAAAGATCAATTTCGAGCAGTTGAGCAGCAGCATCGGCATGGTGACTTCCGCAGCCGCCGGTTCCGGCGTGTCGTTTGAGGAGGTCAACGCGGCGATTGCGGCCATGACCGCGCTCGGCGTTCCCGCGCAGCGAGCGATCACCGCCATGAACGGCATAATCAGGGTGGCGGCCAAGGGCAACAAGGAACTCGACAAGGCCATGAAGGCCAAGATGGGCACCACCATCTCCGACATTCTGGAGACCAAGGGCTTTACCGCTGCGCTGGAGGCTTTGAACGAAGTGACCGGCGGCAGCACCATCATGATGCAGAAACTGGGGATCGAACAGGAGGCCATCCAAGGTCTCGCCGTGCTGGCCGGTTCCGGAATCAATAAGTTCAAATCATCGCTGGTTGAGATGAACAACGCGGCAGGAGCCACCGACGAGGCGTACAAGAAGATGTCGGACACGTTTCAGTTTCAGAGCAAAAAGTTTCTGAACGTGGTGAACGACGTATTCATCGAAATTGGAAACAAGATCCTGCCGTTCCTGATCGAGAAGATGGAGGGCATCTCGCAGTGGGTGCAAGACCACGAGGATGACATAAAGGACTTTCTGGTCACCGCTACCGAAACTGTTGTGGAGTTTGGTGAGTTCATAATAAACAACGGAGCCACAATTGCTAAGATATTTGCCGCGATTTGGTTGACATCTCTCGGACCAATAGGCCAGGTGGCCGCGGCGATTGGTGTAATTCTGGACGGCTTGTATCAGCTCGCAGAGTGGATGGGGCCGGGTGGCAAGGGCGAGGCGATGATCGCCGGTTTGCAGGCTCTTGGGATAATCTCTGGACCTGCAAAGGATGTGAGGACTGAGAAGGACTTTAAGTGGGACGAGGACGAAGAACTGGGCGGCATCTCCGGTGCAGAACTTTTTGGATTCAAAAAACCACCAAAGGCAAAAGGAAAACTCAAACTACCCGGCGGCAAGGGTCCTAAGCTGCTCCCCGAGGACATCACTGGGACGGGCTCGCCATTCGGCGCGGGCTTCATCTCAGCCGGGGTGATCGACGCGTTGACTCGCGCGGGGACGTCCTCGGGTCTGGCGCTGGTTGACGCGATCACAAAGCGACGCGAGGACCTCCTGAAGTTCGCCGACGACTTCGCGAAGCGCGGGGTCGACTCCTGGTACCAGCAGATAGGTGGGGCGGAACTGGAGTCTCTTGAGGAGCAGCGTGCGTACGCGTTCGCGGAGGCGCAGAAAAAGTTGCAATCCGAGCCAACCTGGTGGGACGACATCGCACGAGGATTCAAGGAGGCGCTTGGGGAGAAGCTGCTCGGCATGGCCGAGACTGGTCTGGGTGCCATTGCCAAGCCTTTCGGTCAGATTGGCAATTTGTTTGGGATGGGACTTGCAGGGGCGAACGTCGAGGACGTTCGAGCGACAACCGAGCAGATGGTTCACTTCTGGGAGATGCTCGCGGACAATATTGGGCCGGTGCTTGATTACCTGGTTGACGAGGGCATCCCTATGATTCTGGACGCTTTCATCGAGCACATTCCGGACATCATCGACTCAATCACCGAACGCATTCCAGACATCATCGCGGCGGTCATCCACAGGATCCCGGAGATCGCATTAGCCTTGGCCGAGGCGGTCGCCAATGCAATCGGTAACCTGCTCACGTTCGGCGGTGGCATGGACTTAACTCAAAAGTGGGGAGATGCCGTTCCAATTCTTGGGCACGCGGCTGGATTTGTGGCCGATATTGGTAAGGGCATCGGAGAGTGGATCGGGTCGTGGTTCCACGAGGGTGGCTTCGTGAAGGCAGTCAACAACATGAGCAGAAGTGCTGGCATGTTCTCGAACGTCATCAAGGCACACAGTGGTCTGTTCGTGAGACCGTCGCTTGCGGCCGGTGATGTCCCGGCCATTCTGCAAGCTGGCGAGGGAGTCATTCGACGCGAGGTTGTTGCGGCAATGGGCGGGGAGGACTTCGTTAACTCATTGAACCGCGGGGAGATGAGGGGCGGCGACACGTACAATCTGGTGTTCAAGCCGCAGCACATGTTCGCTCGCGACAGTGCGCAAGTCGTCGACGAAATGCAGGCCGAACTTGTTCGTCAGGGAACTGGAAAAATGCGTCGACTTGTTGGCGGCAATTCCGTGCCGGGCTGGAAGCCGAGGAGGGCATAGCATGCGCAGGATTATGATGAGCGCCATGCGCGACAACAAAGAGGTGCAGTTCATCGATCGGCCGATGGCCGAGGCGTACGTCCTGAAGATACCCGAGCCAGACAGCGGGAATAGTGGGCCAACCGGGTTTGTCGGAGTGGCAGACTATGTGCGTTCACGACAGGAACTGGCGATCGAGGTCGAGCGCAGCGGCGACTTCGTGAGTTACAACGGGGACGATGGTGCCAGGTTTACCGTCGAGCCTGACTTTTTGAGGGATGACGACGAGGACGACGTTGTCGATGATCTCAATCCGATGGGCGGAGAGCGCAAGGACATTCCAGTGTTGACGCAGACACTGACGGCGGTGGACAACGACGTTCAGTTGTCGTCGCCAAGGATAATCAAGCTGGAGAAATGGGCGAAGTTGACCGCTGACCGTGGCAACATCGGTCTGCTCGGCGTTGCGAGGTGGACCGGCTCCGGGAACGCGCCGACCATATTGTTCTGGACGCTCAACGAGTACAACGACCACGGAGGGTTGCCGATAGTCAATTGTCAGTGGGACTATAACGCGACATTGGGAATGTCGCCGACCGAGACGTCGACTCAGGTGCCCGGCTTCGACATGGTAGAGCTCGACGACGGATCAATCGTGGTGGTTTTCTCGACCAACAACGCGCTGTATTTTTACAAATCGTACGATTGTGGGTCAAATTGGGTGAAGGTTGGCGAGATCACCGGGTTGACAACCGACAGATACTGGGTGGCGTTGGACCGCATCGGCTCAAGGTTGGTAGTAGTATATTCAAGGACGTGGGCCGGGCCGAACTACGGGGTGTACTCAAGCACGTCAGACGACGGCGGATTCACGTGGTCAAGCGCAGACACCGTTACCACAGAAGCACAGGCCAACAGTGAGGTCAACTTGGATCTCGCGCGTGGGCAGGATGGTGTCATGTACCTGGTGTTCAACCGGTCCAACGTCGCGTATGTGTCGAAGACATTAGATGGGCAGAACTGGAGCACCCCGATCACCACCGGAGTTGACGCGGACGCCGGCCTCAGCATATCCCAAGAGTACCACGGCCTGTGGGCGCTTTACAGCACCGACGTTCTGGCCGGCACCGAGATTGGTTTGACCGAGCAGCACGCAGACGATGAGGAGGGTGCGTACACCGCGAACTGGACGAGCGGCGGAGTGGTCGCAAACGGCGACGCCGACGGCGATGGTCTCGATGACGACCAAATTTCCGCCAGGTTCTTGAACGACAGCGGGTTTCTGGACGTGGTAGTGTTGAAGCACGACAACCACAGCGGCACCGACTACTACGGTCTGCAAGTCTACAGGCTGGCGATGTGGTGCGGGGTGCAGTTCGACTCGGCGGTCGCGGGGTGGAGCGTCGTCTGGACCCCACACGCGTACCCGTCAACGAATGACGGACACCCAAACCTGAACTTGTGGACGGAGGTCACGGGGACCGGGGCGATCGCGAACGGGTCTGAAAATGACTTCTACCACATGGAGATAACAAACGGCGCCGCGACGAACAAGAACTACAGGTGGCCGGCGGCGGGCACCGACGGGTGGTACGACAGCGGGGCAACAGTCAGGTTCGAGATGAAGGCCGTCAGCGGCCGCGGTGGGGTGGACGTGCGCCTGACGTCCGCTGGCAGCAACGCCAGTGTGCACTTTGCGCTGTTCTTCTATACCGACAGGATCGTGCTTTACGACGTGCACGCCGCGGCGATTGTACAGACCTTCACGCCGACAAACTGGGATCCGTCAGACTGGAGCGAGTACGTCATAATCGCGATCGAGAACGAGATGCAGTTGTTCCGAGCACCATCGTCGAACTACCGAGAGATCGCACACTACGAGCTGACCGTGAGTTCCGACACGCTGCAGGAAGACGCGTATGCCGGGGCGGGCGACAGCAAGGTACAGTGGGGGTCCTCGGCATTCGGCGGTACCGTGGCGTCCGAGTCGCACTGGCGCTCGATGATGGTCACGAATGAGGACGCGTTCGACGTCGACTGGGACTTCTCCGCGTGCGTGGGGAAAAAGTGTCATTACAACCCCGTCGGGATTCTGCAGGGAATTGCCTGCAAATGGACCGGAAACTTTGCGATTGATGGCGACACGTGGGAGTTCGATGTCGGCGCTCAGTTCGACGTCGACAACATTCTGGTCGCGTCGCCGCGGATCTGCTTCGCGGATCCGGAGGACTCGTCGGCCAGGTCGGGAACGATCGTCATCGACTGGCGCAGACACGAGGGCGACGAGGCGACCTGCATGAACTTCGCGTTCGACTCGATCGCGGTGTTCGGTCTCAACATGCCGCTGTTCAAGCTGGAGGGCGGAGACTTCGCTGGGACGTCGTGGACGACGATTTGGTGTAACAATTATGGAAATCGAGGCGGTCCGTTTGTGTACGAGCCGTCTTTAGCGGTGATTGGCACACCAGACCAGAACGTGGTCCGGTTCGGATCGGGCGCTTCAAATCTGGACGAGTGGCCCCTGCCAAATCAGTTTGCGTCGACCGAGTTCCGAAAGTGGTACGTTGTTTTCATAGGCGGAACCTGCAATGGAAATATTTACAGAATCGACGGGAACAATCCAAATCGCCTGTTCCTAGAACGAAACGTGGAGAGCGACGGAGTTGCCGACGGTGATCTTTTCACGATATTTTCTGATCGGTTTCTCCATATTTTCGATCAGCAGTACAGGTATCCCCGTGTGCGGTTGACGTTGAACGTTAACAACTTGACTCCGTCTCCGAGCGAGGACACGGTCAAGGTCGGCACGGTCGTGCTCGGGCAGACGTACGACCTGCCGAATGACGAGTGGGAGTCGTCCATCACCACCGAGGCCGGCGTGGAGGTCACGACCGGTCGAGCTAGGATCGACCAGTGGCGCGAGGTGGCGCCCGAGCGCAGGAAGGTCGACTTGACGTATACCGGTCGGGTCGACCGGGGTATGGGCGTTGACATCGTGTCCGAACTGTACCGGCACGCCAGATGGGGAGTACATCCGGTGGTCTGGATCGACGACGACACGGCTTTGACTCCTTGCGTGAATACCTGTTCGGAAGCGTCCGAGATGAGCCACACGGACCCGATTCTTGCGCGGGTCGGCGGACCGATGACTCGTCGACGGAAGTTCTACTCATATGAGGAGCAGGATGGCACATACCATATTCGTGGAGTCGGCGACGTCGGCGGACTGGTTCTTGAGGAGGTCCTTTGACGGAGTTCCGCTTAGTGGGTGGCGATGGAAAGTGGTCCAGGCTTCCGGTCGATGAGACCGCAACGGCCTGCATAC
>Ga0180432_10003464_pt1 | contig 22457 bp, 21 predicted proteins | sample SS_ome_10_FD_132414 | JGI IMG/M metagenome (GOLD analysis project Ga0180432, IMG submission 132414) | Hypersaline lake sediment archaeal communities from the Salton Sea, California, USA - SS_1_MS_2 metaG | ecosystem: Environmental > Aquatic > Non-marine Saline and Alkaline > Hypersaline >...
CAATCCAAATTATATCAACGAACTGATAAATTTAGGTCTCGGAGTGAAATCAGAATTGGGAGCTGAGTCCAAGCTATCTTGGATTTATGAAACATGTAATACAGTGTTCGGACACCCTTGAACCCTTCAGAAATCGAAAGGAACTGTTGGGTTAGAACACTACAAATTAACCACCAAGATCTAAGGTCTAGTCTTGGCTTGTCTTCGCCGACCCTATAAACAGGGTTAAATTCCTCATCAATTTTGAAAAATCATAACAATTAATTTAAAAATGATATTAATTTAGCTCTAGAGCATATTTCTGCAGGTTGACCATTCTGGAAGCTGATCGGAGAGGTGGTTTCAAAGTGTCCCAATGTCATTGAAACCGACTGTAATATCGCCATCCCTATCGGCATCAATGCTCTCGAGATGAGCAAGTCTTTGTTGGAGATTGGTGATGATTTGCTCTTGGGCTTCATTCTGGGATCTGGTGGTCTGAGATCTGTTGTTCATGTTCCTGCTTGATGTGCTGAAGATGTTGCCCATGATGTTTGATTGAATCACGTTGTGTATATTTTGTGATCAGAAAATATACGCATACACATAGCAGATGCTATCCAGGTTGACGACTCCACCATCAAAGGGGGGACATACTGTGGATGAAGTAGTGGACATTGCAGATCGTCTCAATCTCTCTGCAAAGGGATCGAAAAAGGATGTGGGTAAGGCGATCATCACAGCGGTGACCCAGCCACCCATCCATCTACTTAAGTGGCCTCGATGGTTTTGGGGAGGAATCTTACCGACCGCTGAGGATGATGTCAGTTCAGAGACTGTTTTCCTTCTAGGACAGGAGCAGAATGGAGAGTGGGGCTTGATAGGAGGTGGACGTGATCAGGCAGATCGGTCTCCATTGATCACCGCAGCCAGAGAGGGATATGAGGAGATGATGGGATTTCTAGGCGATGAATGGGATATGGTCTCATGCCTGAAGGATGTTGATCCGGTATTTTTAAAGCGCCAATTCGCATTGTATCAGTTCCCAATCACATACGACAGCAAAATGCCAGTATATTTCAAGAGAACCGTAAAATATTTTTCAAGGTGTAGTAGAGTCGATCCAGAGAAGCCAGATGAAATGAAAATTCCTTCATGTCCATCTGGATATTACGAGCTGATCGCTGTTGACTGGTTCACTAAAGGTGAGATAATGGTTGCTCTGGAGGAGCCTCAGATGGCACCATTTCGTCTCAGAAATTTGACAAAGAAGATTTTACGTTCACTATGGTCCCAGTAGGTTGACTTTTGCAAGCACAGACATGGGAACCACACTTCAAAATGTCATGCAGCAAGCCGGATGGGAATATATACTTGCAAATCTTCAAAATGCCCTGCAGCGAGACGAGTGGTGCAAGGCACAGTATCTGCTTGCCACTGTCCCAAACAACATAGATGCGGTAAGTCGTTCAGCAATCCACAATTTGGAGAGCGATCTGATACTCTCCATGAAAAGAATAGGATCAGATCTGGATTTGTCGTATGAGCTGATGAGTGCATTTTGCGAAGCTCTGGGAGATAGAGTCAGTGAAGATCTTACAAACAGCATTTTCATCAGTGCAATGTACCAGAATGATACCAGAATGATGGGTCTTGTCACAAAGTATCAACATGGTACTGGTTGCCATGGTGCCAAGGGTCGCAAATGTTACTTGAAGTGCATTGAGAGAGGATATATCAATGTGATTGAATTCATTGTGCGAAATGGAATGAGGCCAATGAATCTTCATGACCGCGACCTGAAAGTCGCGATCGCACATAAACATGTCGAGATCGTCAAACTTTTGCTCCAGTCTGGTGTTGCTGACATTCATTCGATCGAGAGTGATGGCTGCCCTGCCAAATACCGCCGCTGGAGGGGTGGAAACAGGATCGGGAGGTACATGACCAAGTCCAGGCGACACTCCACATTGCAGAAAGTATACAACAAACATGATTGGGAGATGCTTCGTGTTCTGTTGACAAGTGGTGTGAATGCTTCGAAGTTGCGCCCTCCATTGCCCAAGGAGGTGATCAATGTGTTGACCATGACAGATGATTCAGATGATTCAGATGAGTTGTAGTTGTGAGGTCATTTCTTCGAACAAAGTGTTTCAATGTCACTTCTTCAAAGGAGTATCTGCTATATGCATGCCACAATATTTCATTGGCGTCTTGTGATATGCATGATAGTCATATATCCCAAGAGAGATAGCTTCCTTCAACAGGAACTTGAAATTGGCCCAAAATTCAGGTGTGTGGCCAATGCTCTTTGTGGCTAGGTGTGCCATCTCATGTAGCGTTACAAACATGAGTGTGTTCATATCTACAAAGCTATCATCTGATTTATGTCGCAGGCACATTACCACTTGCTGTCCCTTGTTCAGACTGTAGCTGGTTCCTCGAGTCCATTTGCTGGCCTCACTCAGATTTTGCGGGTCAAAATTCTGACTTAAGAGTGTAGCCCCCTCGTTTTTGGGAAACTTTTGCTTTAGATGCCTGATTAGTCGTAAGATATTGTTCTTAATAGTAGCCAGTTGATCTGCCGCCTTTTGAGCATCAGGCATTTTTCGCACAAGATAATCTTTCCCATCAACAAAGCTTTGTTTTACCACTAAATCCCACGAAGCTTTCCTCTGCCAAGCTAATAGACTTATTAATAAAGACACACCAACAATGGATGCAAAGAGATTGTTCAAATGTTGAGCAATCATTCACTATTTACCTATTTACTAGATACAGAGAAAATCTCGGTACCGGACACAGCTTCCAAGCTCGGCTTCCAAACTGAACTACAATGGATTCAGAGATATGACTTTGATGCTTTGATCAGAATATATCAAGCGAAAAAGGCGAGTAAATGGATCCATCAAATGTTCCTTGCCACTCTTCTCCAGAATCTTTCTGTCGAGCTTGATTATTGGGTGGGCGCGATTATTATCAACAGCTTGCCATGATCTGAGCTCCAATAGACTGAGATCTGGACCACACTCACCATACATGACGATAGCTGCATCAGCATTATTGTGATAACCTTCTCTGTTGGCGATACATGGAGGTACACTGCCACAGTCATAGATCTTGGCGACCACTGTTTTGTTGGTACCCTCTGAGACAAATCCAATCTCAACAATATAAACCTCGAGTTTGCGTTCAACATGTGGCACAAGCTCTTGTGTTTCTTCCATGATGCGGCGGATAAGATTGGTCTTACCACTCTTATTGTGCCCGATAAGACTAATCTTCAGGACCATGGTGTATATATATATATTGTATGATGGTGGTGCAAGTTTGTCTGTTCAATTTTACAACTGCTGTAACACACAATTTTGTGAACCGACTGATTGGTTCTTGTTGTATGTTCTGTTTCCAGAACGATGGATGGCTATGTGTTCTGCGCAGACATATATATCATCTGTAAAAAAATGAAAGGAATTTTTCATGGAACAATGTGGTCACTGGAACAAAACAAAACAAAACATATCATGTCTCAGGACAACAGGATGGTTCGCAGTGCGCGCAACGAGTGGCTCCGCAGTGTCGATATCCTCAAAGATGTGGATCACGGCAATGACAAGATCACCAACCAGCTGAAAGGCGTCATCGACTCTCTGTTTGCCAAACGCAGGTCTTACGAGCAGAACATGGGCGCTAGCGGATACAATGAGAAAGGTTTGCGCGATATCAATGACAAGATCTGCGAGGCCGCTTTCATGCTCTTGTATCATCCCATATCGCAGGAGATCTATATGGAAAAGAACTGGCCAGAAGCTCTGACTGTAGGACCCAGACAGTGATGAATCAATTTGACTCTGGGAGCCCATCCTACTAGAGATAGATGCACACGATTTAAACATTCAATCACTGCTCTGGAACAGCCATCAGTCGGTTTGGATCCGCAGGATCTCTTTGAGATCTGCGTAAGTGGGTCAGGGGGACGGAGTCGATGAAACCGACTGGAATCAATTAATAATAAATTATTAAATATATTAAAGTATTATAAATTACGAAAAATAACTTAAATAATAAAAAAGATTTGGGAAAAGAATGCCATACTTTCTCAATCGAATCTATGAATGGGGACGTTACGGACTTCTCTCTCTTGGTGGACTGCTTGGTACTGGTTCCCTTGTATATGGAATATTTCTTGGTACGACTCCTACTGGAATCTTGTTTATTGTTGGAGGGAGTATTTGGATACTTCAATCCGGTTTGATGTTGGTTGACAATCGCAAGTTGTTACAAGATATTCGCCGCGAGATAGACAATCTGGAGATGGGCATTGACGCCTTCAATGCAGAGAATCAGCAGTTGAAGGCGAGTGTTCAGGGACTGGATACCCTCAAGGAAAAGTATATAAAGGAGATAGAGAGTTTGCATCAGAATCTTCAAACAATGGAGTGTCAGGTAAGAGGATTGAACAGGCTGAAAGCAAGCTATGAGGCTCAGACTGAGGCGCTAACAAAGGGAAATGAACGACTAGAACACAACAACAATGATCTCAAACTGAATTTGGATAATCTTACGACATTGAAAAAGGATATTCAAAAGGAAAACGAAGAGCTTCAGGGGTTGCTCCAGGAAGGGGAGCAGCAGATGTTAAGCCTGGAATCTATAAAGCAATCATATGAATCAGAGAATATTGCACTGCAGTCATTGATCAAACAACAGGATCACGATATGACTATTCTGCGCACACAAGTACACAAACTAGGAGAGCTATATGAGAATTCGCGCAAGCTAATGGTAAATATGGCGCAGGCTAGCTCAGTATTTGATGGATTTGCTGACAGTCTGAATGATGGGTTGGTCAAGATCGACAAGACTGAAGAAGGGCTTGCGGATACATTGACTGGTTTGAATAGTTTTCTGGGTAAATTGTCGAAAGCGAGCTTTCGATTGCTGGACAAAGATGGTAACAACCAGATCAGCCAGGAAGAGTTTGCACGACTGGAACAATTGGAACAACTATCCTGATCTTTCTATTTGAACCACTCAATCCTTGGATAGATTGTTGAGGATTACGCGTCTTCCGGAGTTGGTGGATTTGTAGTAGCATATTTCGTCTTCAGTGTCTGATCCATAGCATTGTAGCGGATGCTTGTAAGGCATTTCGATGCTGGCAACTCCAGAATTGTCGCAGGAATGACACACATTGTCAAGTTTGAAAAATAGACTATGGGATAGTTGTTCTTTGATAGGCTCGACATCACATGGACAGTATGTAACACTTGTCTCGAACTGGATGTTTTTGTGAACGAAAGCCTGAACAACATCGGATGGCCAATTCCTCATCATGCTACATTCATGATGAGGAAAAAGTTCATTTCAAATTACAGAGAATGATGCGGCGACCAAAATTCGTGGTTTTCACATATGCTCCAGCAATATCACGTGTGTAAGTCAACACGTGCTTGATGGGGAACACCAACTCTCTGCGGTTGCAACACTCGTAGCAATCGGATTTGTAAAAAAACAATCCGGACTGTAAATCGGTTACAATTTTCTCTTGGTTACATTTGCACCACAATAGGACCCTGGACCTCTCAGGGAGTTGTTTGATACTGGCTCTTACAGATGAAGGCCATCCAAGGTCCTCCGGTCGCGTTGTTGTCATGACATGCAAGTGCAGCCACTATCTGTAGCTCTGTTCAATTTTGCTTTGACCAATCACAATTGAAAACCTCAGTCCCAGCACCACAGCCGATCCATGTATGTAAAAATGACAACGACAACAGCAATTCTCTGACCCAATTCTATTTTACATATTGTATGTCACGGCGAACGACTCGGCCCAGGACCAGAGGTCGCAGAGGCAAGGCGAGTTGGGTAAATCGTCATCAGATGGTCATCAATCCATATAACCCACCGAATAGATGCAGGGGTCTTGGTAAAATGTATCTTGAGGAGGAGCCAATGGTATCATCTGTTGCTCCATGTATTGTCCCACCTGTTCCAACCCCACCTGTTCCAACTGCACCTGTTCCAGCATGTATAGTTCCTGTTTCAGTGGCTGTAATCCTGCCAGACCCATGTCCAAATGACGAGGAGATAGCTGATACAGAGGTAGATGAGTGTGTGGTATGTAGAGTCTATAGAGCAAATAAGATCGTGATTGTGGATTGTGGACACACATGTGTCTGCATTTTCTGCTTGCAGAAAGTCGGCGAATGTCCAATGTGTCGGGCTAAAATCACCAAAGCAATTCGGTTCTATTCATCAGGCTGACAGCACAGTCACCTGTACTTTTTTAAAAAGTCTAATCAACCTCCTCTACCGATGGGCCGGTTGGTTCTGGGCCAGATTCGGTCGGATCAGGCTGGTCGGCAGCAGCAGTCTCAGTAGCCTCAGCAGTTCCAGTAGTTGCAGTTCCATCAGGAGCAGCATAATACTTTGACATGATAGGAGCTGCAACCTCTTCGACCTGCTTGCGTCGTTCATCACATGCCTCCTTTTCAGCATCCGGGTTCTCCTCGATCCATTGTAGGGCCTCCTCGATCGTCTTGCGCAGGTTCTCGATGTCTTCTTCGCTTAGGCGCTCCTTGGCCTCTGGTTTGTCGATCAGGTTGGCCTTCATTGAGTAGCAGTAGCTCTCAAAACCGTTGCGGGCTTCGATCTTCTCGCGCTGCTGGCGATCCTCTTCAGCATATTTTTCTGCATCGGCTACCATCTCATCAATCTCCTCCTTGCTCAGCCGCCCCTTCTCATTCTTGATGGTGATCTGCTCCTTCTTGCCACCAGCCTCATCGACGGCACTAACCTGTAGAATGCCATCTGCATTGAGATCATATGTGATCTCAATCTTGGGCATACCGCGTGGAGCAGGTGCAATACCACTCAGAGTGAATGTACCAAGTAGCTTGTTGTAGCGAGTCAGTTGACGTTCTCCTTCAAAAACCTTGACAGTGACACCAGTCTGATTGTCCTCATAGGTTGAGAAAGTTTGGCTCTTCTTGGTTGGGATCGTCGTGTTGCGTGGGATCAGCGTGGTCATCACACCCCCAGAAGTCTCAACACCCAGACTGAGTGGAGTAACATCAAGGAGTACGATACCGGCGGTCTTCTCACTCGTACCACCCGTTAGGATATTAGCCTGTACTGCCGCACCATATGCGACAGCCTCATCCGGGTTAACGCTGTGGTTGAGTGTCTTGCCGTTGAAAAATTCGGAGAGCATGGATTGAATCTTTGGAATGCGGGTGCTACCACCGACCAATACAATTTCATGAATCTTGCCCTTGTCCAGCTTGGAATCGCGCAGCACGTTCTCAACAGGAACTAGGCACTGGCGAAATACATCGCCACATAGATCCTCGAACTTGGCTCGTGTGATGCTGGTGTAGTAGTCAATTCCCTCGCAAAATGCATCGATCTCAACCGATGCCTGGCTACTGGTTGAGAGAGTGCGCTTGGCGCGCTCACATGCATTCTTGAGTCGCTTCAGACTGCGCTGGTTGCTGCTCGGATCCTTGCGATACTTGCGCTTAAACTCAGCAATAAAGTACTGAACAAGGATGTTATCAAAATCTTCGCCACCGAGGTGAGTATTGCCATTGGTGGCAAGTACTTCAAAAACGCCCTCATCGATGTTTAGAACACTGACATCAAAAGTACCACCACCAAGGTCGAAGATTAGAACATTCTTGTCCTGAGCATTCTCATTGAGTCCATAAGCCAGTGCAGCGGCGGTTGGCTCGTTGATAATACGCAGGACTTCGAGTCCAGCGATCCGACCAGCATCCTTGGTGGCCTGGCGCTGACTGTCATTGAAATATGCGGGTACAGTGATGACCGCCTTCCGGACAGGTTGGCCGAGATAGGCCTCAGCCGATTCTTTGAGGTTGGCAAGGATCATGCTGCTGATCTCCTCTGCATGAAAGCTCTTGTCCTCCCCCTTGTAAGTGGCGTGAATTTCTGGCTTATCACCTGCACCCGCCTCAACACGGAATGGCCACAGCTTGACATCTTTCTGGACAGTGGTATCACTAAACTTGCGTCCAATCAGTCGCTTGGCATCATAAATCGTATTGACTGGGTTCATTGCAGCCTGATTCTTGGCAGCATTGCCAATCAGGCGCTCATCTCCAGTGAATGCAACATAACTTGGGGTAGTCCGGTTTCCCTGAGTATTGGCGATAATCTCGACGCGATCATCCTTCCAGACACCAACACAACTGTATGTGGTACCTAGATCGATACCAATAGCAAGACCACTGTTATCACGGCTCTTGTTCTCCGTAGTACCACTCATATTGCTGTTAGAAAATGTATAGATGCCAGAATAGCTTCTGTACATTGACATGATCAATTTTTGTTACGGTCCACAAAGCGATTGGCCTATTCAAAAAGAGGCGCATGGTGCATTTGGCAGTAAAATGGACTTGTCCAGATGCTCTGAAAATGATCATATAGGTTGTACATATTGGGATAGCGGGACATTCATTTCAGCTGATATCAGCACGCAAGACGGAGCGATTGGCCTATTCAAAAAGAGATGCATTCAGCAGTAAAATAGACTTTGTCCAGATGTTCAATGATCATATAGGTTGCACATATTGGGATAGCGGGACATTCATTTCACTGATATCAGCATGCAAGATGGAGCAAATCAATCGTGAGCCCCAACCATGCACAATATAATGTAATATACATCATGAATATGATGACACAATATTCACGCAATACAATATTTAACATTGAGACTGATTACAAGCACATCAATGAGCATAAGGGAGCATGTCTTCACATCTATGGAAACAAATGCGTGGTGAGTGTGGGAGGCATGGATGGCAGCGACCCATGCTGCAATGTGACAAAAAGTCCTGGAATTATCACCTATCTAGACACTGAACCAGGTCACTGTTACTCTTTGGAACTTGTCGGATGTCACAACTATGGATGTTCAGCATTTGTGCTCGTTGAGGATCGAGGAGCGTGTTGTCAGAGACTGGTGAGTAGAGGAGTCAGTCGCATTGACCAGGGAGAATCATTTCGTAAATGCTTTCAGTTTGAGGCTGTCTCATGCAGAACTTTGATTGGTGTGAACTTTTACAGCAATTTGCATAAATCTGAATTGGAGGTGTATGAGTTGCGAGTCACTCAAATGCAAACACAAAGTAACCATGCTGCTGACAATTATGATGGAACACCTGGTTCTCCAGGTGGCACCGGACCCGATGGCGTGACCGGACCTGATGGTGGTACCGGACCTGATGGTGTAACCGGACCCGATGGCGTGACCGGACCAGATGGCGTGACCGGACCAGATGGTGTAACCGGACCAGATGGCGTGACTGGACCTGATGGTGTAACCGGACCCGATGGCGTGACCGGACCCGATGGTGTAACCGGACCTGATGGTGTAACTGGACCTCCCGGAGAGCCTGGTGAGAATAGAGTCGATGTGACATTTGCAAGTGCACCACTCTGCACCGAGGAGGATCTTGTTAATATCGAGGATACTACGATACTTGTGTCTCAATCAGAGTGGAAACAGGTTGGACAGACTGTCGAGATTGGTTTTTCTCCTGTCGTTTCCACAAATGCAGAGGGAGATCGGATGGTGATTGGTACAAAAACAAGCAACAGTGTCATAGTGTATCAATATATTGATGATGATAATGATGGGACATGGGAACCAATTGGATTGCCGATCACGGGCGATGATAATTTTGGAGCGTCAGTTGCGATGAATGACTCGGGCAATATTATAGCAGTTGGTGTACCGTTCACCAATGACGGCCGTGGATATGTTCGGGTGTATCAACACGATGGAGACGACTGGACGCCACATGGTCCAGACATTAATGGAGAGAGCGGGGGGGATAGGTCAGGATTGTCCATTGCTCTGAATGGAGAAGGAAATAGGGTTGCAATCGGTGCTAGCCGCAATGACGGAGAGAATACGAGCCCAGACGATGATCGTGGACATGTTCGTGTATGGCAATACGATGGACAGTGGAACAAACTTGGTCAAGATATTGATGGGAGAAACTCGGAAGAGTGCTGGGGAAGGGCCGTTTCTATGAACACCTTGGGAGACCGTGTCGTTGTTAGCTCCATTCGTGCAGATACAAAGAGTGGATGTGTTCGGGTATTTAGGCTCAACAATAACAACATATGGGAACTTCTTGGTAATGAAATCTGTGGAGAGAACGCTCATGACCAGTCCGGATATTCAGTCTCCATGAATGGAGATGGAACACGCATTGCGATCGGTGCACCATTCAATGATGGTGATTCTGGGAGCGTATTCGACAATCGTGGACATGTCCGTGTTTGGCAATTTAATGAGGTGGAAAATGTTTGGAGTAAAATTGGTCAGGATATTGATGGTGAGGAACCATATGATGAATCAGGATGGACTGTACAATTAAGTGAGGATGGTAATCGTGTTGTGATAAGTTCTTACGAATATCTCCATGTCTGGCAATACAACGAAACCTCTCGCCTGTGGTATCAGATTGGTCAGAAGCTGGAACAGAGCACCGTTGGGTCTGTCTCGATAAATGCGACAGGAAACCGCATCATTGGCACCAGTAGGTTTGATGCGACCTATGTTGTCAAAGCTTGGGATTATTGTTCTAATGTCTGCAAAGCACCAATACGTGATCTTGTTCCCACTATAGACCAAACATTTGCAAGTGCACCACTCTGCACTGAGGAGGATCTTGTTAATATCGAGGATACTACGATACTTGTGTCTCAATCAGAGTGGAAACAGGTTGGACTGACTGTTGAGGCTGGTTTTGCTTCTGTCGTTTCCACAAATGCAAAGGGAGATCGGATGGTGATTGGCACAGAAACTAACATTGTCATAGTGTATCAATATATTGATGATGATGATGGGACATGGAAACAAATTGGATCGCAGATCGACCTGGACAATGATGGTGATTTAAACTCAGTTGCGATGAATGACTCGGGCAATATTATAGCAGTTGGTGTACCATCCACCAATGACGGTCGTGGATATGTTCGGGTGTATCAGCACGATGGAAACGACTGGACGCCACATGGTCCAGACATTAATGGAGAGACCGAGGGGGATTTGTCAGGATTTTCCATTGCTCTGAATGGAGAAGGAAATAGGGTTGCAATTGGTGCTCCCTACAACAGCGGCGACCCAGGCATTGATAGCGGACATGTTCGCGTATGGCAATACGCTGGACAGTGGTACAAACTTGGTCAAGATATTGATGGGAGAAACCCGGGAGAGTTCTGGGGAGATGCCGTTTCTATGAACACTTTGGGAGACCGTGTTGTTGTTAGCTCTACTCTTGCAGATACAGAGAGTGGATGTGTTCGGGTATTTAGGCTCAACAATGACAACATATGGGAACTTCTTGGTGATGAAATCTGTGGAGAGGCCGATGAGGACCAGTCCGGATATTCAGTCTCCATGAATGGAGATGGAACGCGCATTGCGATCGGCGCACCATTCAATGATGGGAGCGCAATCGACAATCGTGGACATGTCCGTGTTTGGCAATTTAATGAGGTGGAAAATATTTGGAGTAAAATTGGTCAGGATATTGATGGCGAGGTACCATATAATGAATCAGGATGGTCTGTACAATTAAGTGAGAATGGTGATCGTGTTGTGATAGGTTCTTACGAATGTCTCCATGTCTGGCAATACAACGAAACCTCTCGCCTGTGGTATCAGATTGGTCAGAAACTGGAACAGGGCAATGTTGGGGTTGTCTCGATAAATGCGACAGGAGACCGCATCATTTGCACTGGTAAGTCTGGTACGACCTTTGTCGTCAAAGCTTGGGATTATTGCTCCAATGTCTGCAGGACGTCTGTACCCAAAAAGGTGTATATGAAATATTATATTTCTGTTGGCGCCGATGACCCGGGTCGCATTTCTCTGTGGGCGAATGGAGCATCTCCTGATTCCAGTAAATGGCTTCCATGTGAGGGACAATCACTTTTGATGAGCAACTACGATGACTTGTACAATGTAATCGGCACTGCATATGGAGGAGGCGGAACTCAATTCGCTCTCCCGGATATGCGCGGTGCCATTCCACATCATCCATACTAGAGTAGAAATATGTCACAGAGTTGAATTCTGTGTCTGACAGGACAGTTATGGCTGTCCTCAGCAATCATGTGCCCTGAATGACATACATATCACATTGATATTTGATTGAAAATCAAAGTGATGTGTGTGAATGAAATTCAGATCGAGGGCAATTGGAAAAAGCTATGTTTGTGTTTGAGATGTGTTGGGATTTCATCCTCTGTTCCCCTGGAATATCGAGCGGAGGAGTTCGTGGTGGTATTGTCTGACATGTCATCTCCTTGCATTTGAGTGTTTCTGAAATGATGAGCAGTGAATTCAGGAGCATTGTTGATAACCACTGTGCCTCGCTGATTCAGATGTTCAGCATCTGCGAAAAAGTCCTTGACTCTTTCGGTCGTATATGGATGATCGCCATGTCCAGTCAGAGAATTGACAGTGGATACGGGAGCAGACCGGGGACTTACTCTGGGAATAGGCTTGGGTGTTGATTTGGACGATGGCTTGCTGCTGAGCATATCATCGTGGCCTCCTCGCCCATTCCTGGAGCTCTTTCTTCTTTTTAGACTGTCATTATCTTCACATGGTATGAAAGATGGTTTGTCTGGTGCAGATGTGCCACATGGCCTCATATCATACTGCATATCAAGATATTCATTGTCACCACGTCGTCGCGATCTGGAGCTGTTTTTTCTACTGGATAATTTCCGCCTCCGTGGACTTAAGCCATCTTCGCTGAGTTGTCTGGTCACTTCTGCGAGTGCTTCTTCATCATTGTAATTAAATTCTCGGGAGTCTCGGCGCGAGTTATACCCAGTATTGCAGGTACTGTTGTATGCACTGTTGCCACGAGAGTCATGATTTTCGCGAGACAGCAGCATCATCTGGCTTTTGATGAATCGTAATTCCTCCACAGTCTCCACCTTATGATCGGCAAATTCTTTCTTAAGTGCTCTTACCTTATCACGTAGCTCTTTGTTGCTCTGCTCCAAACTTTCGATCCGTTTCCTGAGTGCAAGAGTAACAGCAACATGTTCCTTGACATTTTTGATCTCTTTCATGTAAGTATATGTGTGTTACAATACTATCATATGCAAAGATAGAAGTTTCAATTTCTGGAACAAATTGCGGGGGCTGTCCCCGTCTTGTCCCTGTCAATTACTAGGGTTGTCCCTGATGAATGAGTTCGGGCCAGAAGTGCCAAGTCATCGTTTTCAGGTACCTATCAGACCTATTTGCCGTCATCTTTTCTTCAAGTTGCTGTCTAACTCCCCTCTTGAAGTAACTTGGGGCACATATATATTCCATCTTCTCAAATTCAAGCTTGTGCGGTGCATACGTCCAATCGATCCTCTTTTTCAGATCCGCATAGTTACCTGTTAGGTAGCCTGCTCCTCTCAATCGATGATACAGATAGCCGTGCCTGATGATAGGTCGAAACCCATATATGTTCTGATCCTTGTTGACCTGATAGATTTGCAGTAGAAGTTGGCTCCTGTGATCAGATGTGCTACAGTATGCATTTGGTCCCTCACCCATCTCCACAGCACGTACCATTTCAAAATACGTTCTCGCTAGTTCCTCCCGTTCTTGCCATGTCTCTCCATCTGCGGCGATGTGAAATATTCGCTTGGCATTGATCAACATCATTTTCTCACTGTCAGAGATGGTCAGCCTACCGGTTTCAGGGTCACAGGCTCCCTTCTCCTTTCGTCCGTGATATTCCTGAAATATTTCCTGCTTTACATGAGGATTATAGCCAGGAAGTCCAATGTACTGATAGGCCTCATCACTCTCTTCCAAAGAACACATGAGTCTTGCTTACTTTACTGCAGAAAAGATTTGTATGAGATCAATTTACTCAATCTCTTGTACCTCTGATGTCTCGGACATGTCATCGCCACCAGCACTGGCAGCAGCGCTGGTTCCAGAAGCACTGGACATCTGTTTGCTCTTCCGTCTGTCTCTGAGGAATGGTGATCTGTTCAATAGATGCAACAAGTACTCCCAATTGACTGAGTATCTGTTACTCATATCCGATGATTCTGAGTCAACCGTAGTAGTTTGTTTCTGCAAGGCTCTATCTGATTTGTATCGAAAATAGCCCATCAGGTGCAAATCATCGCGCAATATATTATAATATGCCACAAGATAGCCTATCTTGATCCATGTGACACCTCCTGGAATTAGATAAAAGATATACATATGCTGTACCCAGAAGTTGAGTAGAATGCTAAACGTATATACGTAAAAGCACGAGCTGATCAGACTGTTTTGGATCGTTTTGTCCTCAAGATGGCGCAGCCCCAAGTACGTATTTACTATGTATGGGACTGCGCTGAAATATGTCAGGGTTAGTAGAGCCTGGTGCAACCCTCTTTGAGTGTAGTCACTGAATGCATTTAGCGTTCCAAGAATACACACGATGATATGGTGAATCTTTGTGGCATTGCTGAGATCTGGTACCCACATCAGACCAGAAAGGTCTGTCGAAACGTAGACACATCCCCAGAAAAACATTTCATAATTGTCCCAGTGGTCATACTTGACCACTCCCCAGAGAGCTGGAAGAGTGCTGAATGCAAATACACATAGCAGCAGAGACTTTGTCAGATTTTTGAGCGTGTAGATCCTCTTGGAGAATGACAGATTGGAAAAATCTGGCAGAAAAACACTGAATCCAAGTGCAAACATACCATATAACACCAGGTTCAACACACAGAATTGTCCTAAGACCCAACCATATTCGATAAGTCTAGGGAACCTCTGATCCTCTGGTAGGAATGTCCAATCATTGTTACTGATCGGAATAGCAATCAGAGCATCCACACCACTCTCTACCACTTCTCCAAGCACACTGAAAGTCTTACAGAGCATTATGTGGAATGAGGCACATGGTACAGTCATTTCGATTCAAATTTTGGAGCACGGCATGGCAGCAGTACCTGGCTCAGAAAGCGTAGGTAGCTAATAGCTGAACAATTCGAGTTGTGAGCTCAGATGCTCAAGCTCTAGAGAACAGGGTCGACCTGTTCTTCCTTTTGGCAATCTCATCACCCCTCCACACAATCCTCTTAGGTGTCGGTCCGCATGGCTGTGCCACGTTCGCTGGCTCGCGCTCCGCCTCGCTGCTCACTGTGCGTCCCGTCTCTAACATGTTCGTGTTGCCCGAGTTGAAGCGAGAGCGAAAGGGAACAGGTCTACAAATGTTCTCTCTTTTGTGTGGGATGAACATGTTCTGTGCCTGTTTACTATTAAGTTACCTTTTAGCAAAAATCGCACCCCAGTGCAGCCGCTGGTTTCTTCCACCGGCCATATACTTGGCTAATAGTGACACAGTTACAGTAACTGAGATGTGAAAATTCACAAACATTTCGGAGGATTGAAAATAAATTTCAAAGTCAAAAAATCTCAGAAAAAAGTTCACGATGCAGCAATCGTGCCTGTACAAGAGGTAGATTAACAGTTCCTGATTCAGAAGACTTTAGTGCCCTGGACCTAGCTAATAGTGACACAGTTACAGTAACTGAGATGTGAAAATTCACAAACATTTCGGAGGATTGAAAATAAATTTCAAAGTCAAAAAATCTCAGAAAAAAGTTCACGCTCCAGGAACGATAGCTTTATGAGATGTAGATTAACAGTTCCTGACTCAGAAGGCCTTGGTGCCCTGGACCTAGCTAATAGTGACACAGTTACAGTAACTGAGACGTGAAAATTCACAAACATTTCGGAAGATTAAAAATAAATTTCAAAGTCAAAAAATCTCAGAAAAAAGTGCACTGCACCACATGGTAGCGGTCATACTCAAAGTGTAGACTTTGTTAGAATCCTATGTATGATTTGAGAGATCAGAGTCAGTGAACACATCATGTGTCAACCTGTGACAAACCCCATGATGAATCCAGCTATGAATGTAATCGGTGACAGGAAGACCGCGAGCCGCGCATAGTTATTTTCATGCAAGTGAAACCAGGTTGTGGTAGTGCCTCCCACAACTCCCCATGCGTATTTGCACATCATTCTAGAATACTCCTGAGAATCAACAATCTGTTTCACTTTTTCTATCATCCAACTATATACATGGAACAATCAGATCCAGTGGCGCGTGGTAGTGCCGCAGGTGAACAGCAGTTTTCTAGCTATCCATATGCATTCGATGGTACCAGGAGCATTGAAGGTGTGACTGATATGGATGCAGCGGTCAGGAGGGATGTATGGCATCCCCACATGCCATCATGCCAGAACCAGCACACACTCGGATCCCATTTTCAGGATCTTGCAGCTAGGTCTGGCTGTTCAGGTTGTGGCACTGAACCAGGAGATGAATCTGGGGTTGAAGCTGAGGCTGATGCACAGGTAGTTTTTCCACAGGCAGGTGCTCCATCCATGTTACAGACACAACCAACATTGCTGGCATCACTCATTGACAGGACTAAGATGGGACCTGTTGGCCCTATCGGCCTCATCATGATGCTCATGTTGCTTCTGGCAATAGTATACTATTACAACAATCTGGCCTAGATCAGATATGGTTTCACAAATTGATTTGTCTGCAATTGTTGAAAACATCAACATCAACAGATGCTCAAAATAGCCACATACAACATTCTGGCACAGGCCTGTGTACCAGGTTGTGGACTGCAAACAGATATTGACCTTTCCTGGGCAACGAGGAAACCCATGCTTGATGCACGTATCAAGTCGCTTGATGCAGATGTGATCGGATTGCAAGAAGTCGATCGATGCCACATTGAGGATTTTGTGGTCCCATTTTGCAACAAGTATGGATATGGGTTCTACTACTGTTCCCGCAATGCATCACCAGTCTCATTGGAGCGAGACCATGGACTCGTTCTGATGTACCGCAAGACAGTTTTGCAGGCTCAGGAGCAATCAACTGATGTGATTGCCAATGCAAAGGCTGTGAATCGTGTGTATCTGAATCTCAGAAATGAACCATCCAGGAATATGTGCTTCATTGTGGGACACCTCCAGAGCAGGACAGATGGCTCCAAGGAACACATTCGCACTCAGCAGGCCAAGGACATTGTTGCTCTCCTGGAACGTTCCACTTGTCAAGACAAATTCTTGCTGCTGGATGCAAACTCTGACAAGTATAGAGAGGGTGAAGAACTGTTTGAGGTATTCTCCAGAGCAGGCTATGAAGATCATATCTGGCCAGTCCATCCGGAATTCACGACCAAGAAGTGTCGTATAAATTCATTTGATTCCTCGAAAAATGGTGTCAGAGTGCGCTCGATAGACTATATTCTATGTCATGTGGACAACGTGCTGCGTCCCTATTCTTGTGTCAAGCATATACCTGTTGACACCCTGCCCAATAGCAATGAGCCATCGGACCATCTCCCACAGGTTCTGATGGTGTCCCTCGAAAAAAATGGATGCTAACAATATGTAGAAGTTTGATTCCACATGGGGAAAAAGAGCGATGGTAAAGATCCCAGAAGCTATGCTGAATTCAAATGGACAATTTACACCTGGTATGTGCTACACACTATAGCATTGTTCTCTGTTACTAAGGAGACTTCTCCTGTCTTGGCGGAACAGGGTGCAAAATATGTCAGGTTTTTCTCAATACTTTGGAAAGAATTGCCCTGTCCTGACTGTACTGAACATTATGTCCGTTTTTTAAAAGCTCATCCACTCAACAGCAAGACCGATTTGCATGAGTGGATGGTAGGGCTGCATAATGATGTCAATCGTCGCATAGGTACCCGCACATACACCTCAAAGCAAGCTCGTGACTTTTACATGCTGAATGGTAAATTGGTAGTTGATTGGTGGTATTTTTATTTCATGGTAAAGACTTTTGCCAATGTTGCATATACCAACAACACAATCTCCCAATTCTGCAAGACACTGGATGCTCTAAGGAAGGTGGTGCCAAGCACATCCTTGCGTAAGGAGCTGCCCAAGAGCAAGAAGTTTGCCGACAAGCGTATTTTTATACGCAGATACCTGATCACTCTCAAAAAACGCATGGATAGTGTTGACCCCAAGGTGAAGGAATTGCGCTTTACAACGGGGGCAAAAAAATAGTGATCGACCCCAAATATCTCACATAAGATATAAGAATATATAGCAATATGTTTGGTCTTACAGGTAAAGATATAGGTAAGTTGTTGATTGATGGTGTTACACACGCTCTTTTCTGGGGATTGCTGACATACTATGTCCGAAAGGGGTGGAACAGTGCCAACTTTGGTGATGCACGCAAGGCGTCAATGGAGAAACAGCTGGCAGGAGAAGGCAATCTGGCACGTTTCTACTCAGATGCATTCTATGGCTCGATTGCATCTTTCCTCCTGGTAATTTTCCGTACACTTGCTCGCAATCGTTTGTATAAGGTTTTGGCATAGGTATGCAAAAGTCTCACCATCCCCATGGAAAATTGAGAATTGCGTATAAATATACTTATGATGTAAACAGTCTTATAAGTATATGGTGAGCGTTGATGAGCGACTCAGATTCCAAAACCAAGAGTGTGACCCAAACATTGATTCAGACGATGATATCATGCCTCCCTTGGAACCGATCGATGATTTTGATGACGGTATGGTTGATGTGAATGTGGTTGGTATGGTCCCGGAATTTGTTCAAACATCATTGAAAAAAAGCAATGTGTTGCAATTTTCCCACAAGGATTGCATTTTTACAAAGATTGGACGCAAATCCTACTATGTTGAATTTGTGCGACCCAGAAGCGCAATATGTGCAATCACAATTTCCGCAGCATCCATGTACTTCAAAGCATTGGTATGCAGAGTGCGTGAAAACGGATTGGAGGTCAAGATCAGTAATGGCGAGCGCTCGCGCTTGTTCAATGCGTGCAATGTGTGCAATGCGTGAGGAACAGTTGGATAGATGTGGGTGTCCCAGGCTGCAAAAATTACTGTTTGATCCGCTGGACGAGACAGATCGTCTCAGCCAATGACCATTTCAGATAGTTGGGAGCAGGCTTTGAGTCCTTATCCCCAAGGATCTCTCGAATATCGCTGTCTGCTGTGGAGTCCAGTTTGTAGCGATACACAACACCATCATAGCTGACTATAATGATGTTGTTGCTCCCTCCTTCGAATCCAGCCAGATAACGTTGGTTCTCACTCTTGAGGTAGATTTTGGCTTCACTGTAGTCCATCCCTCCCTTGAATCCGAGACTCTTCAAGTAGAATTTGTTCTGACTCTTCTTGTTCAGGCGGTAAATGTGAACTGTGCCACTGCTTGTGGTTGCCATCAGCAAATCCCCCTGGCAGTTGAATCCAATGTTGTTGATATCACTGGCACTTGTACCGCGACGAAACTCATAGAGCAATGTACCCTCTTTGGTATCAAAAACTCGTACAAGTGTCCCTTTGACACTTGCAGTTGCAACCATTGATCCATCCTGGCTCAAGGACAAACAGCTTACTGCCCCCTGGTGTGCTTTAACACTTAACAGGTCTCCATCCTCAACATGCAGTACCTGGATTTCGCCAGTCTCTGTCCCAATCGTAGCCATCACATTGGGATTGTTGACACGAGTTTCAGCATCTCCACTTTCAGAGCCAGAAGCTGTGCCTCCCCCGCTCTTGGTGGTTCCATTTCTAGATTCTTTGTTCTTGTTTTTGGTCGTGATCGTATCGAGAGTAGAAACACTCATTAGCCCCTTTGGATTTGGAAGTGTTGGAATTTCTTGCACGAGGCGGAAGTGGCGACTCTCATGAACAACAACCTTGTTTTCTGAGACGGTGAAGAAATATTTTTTCACCATCTTGGTGTCAAGAACTGGTTCATCCACCTTGATTTCCCCCAGGAACTTGTTACGGTTGTCGTCCCATAACATGCAATTGTTGGGTGGTATCAGTGGGTTGCTATCTCCAGAGCCTCCTCCAAAAAGGATAAAATTGGTCTTGAACAGAGCATTGCCAGTTCCCAGACTCTTGTTAAATTTCTTATCAAATCGCAGTTTCAGAGTTTTGCAGTCCCAAACGCCGAACTCATTGTTCCAAATGTACATGAAACAGCTGTTGTCTTGGTTGAAGCTTACGTGGTTCAACTCCTTGTCATGAAAGTTATTTACTGTAGCAATGTGGTCTCCCATTCTTAAACTTTCTGAGATTTTATACCACGAACTATCAATTATGGAAGCAGTGATCATTTTTTGCATAGATATACAAAGCATCATGACAGGTGTGAGAAGCTATCGATCACTGTAGCGCGCTGTTGGTGAACTTGAAATGCAATATGCTGGCGTATTTCCACCTAGTTCTTTTTGATATCAGTGGTGACAGTACCCTCCGTAGTAGGGGTACCCTGGGCTGAGGTAGCCATATCTGTATCCACTGTATGTTGGATACAGTCCATATCCATGGTATCTATACCTGGGGTAACTGGGTCCTGTCAGGTAAAGATCTTGTGGACCCTTTGCAACGAGTTGTAACAGTGTTCCTGGACTGGTACCAAAGCTTTCTTTGATGGTGGTACCCACCCAGAGAACTGAGATCAGGATGACCATCAACAAGAAAGCATGTTGTTGATTCATATAGTATTTTGTGCTTACTATATCAAAATATAAATATTTTGTATCTACATGTCTGGATCGTATCGGCCTGTGTGAGTGATGATGCACAACTTGCTGATCAGAGCATGGAGATGGGTATCACTGTAACATGTTTCGGTTAGCAGGAAGGTCTCACTGATTGCTTGTATGAAAAATGTCTGTAAATCACGCAAATCAGTTCGGCGCAGGATGACTTTAAGAAGCACATCAAGAATATCATCCACATTGTAACCATTTTTGAGCATGCGTGTCACAACATCGTACCCACCACTGTTGTTGCCAGATATACAATGAGCAATGAGCTCATTGATGCTCTCCAGGCTCGGGATGTTGAATATCTTGTAGAAATTGTCAGATGTGACGCCGCTGCTCATGGATATAACTTGCAAATATCCAATTCCCTTCTTCAGATCCCCATTTGCAGATAAACAGATGAGTCTTCCCACATCAACAGGTAGGTCTATTTTCTCTTTGACAGCAATCCTGTTGAGCCCTTCCATCATTTCATCATCAGAGAGACTGGCGAAGCGCAGAGGCGTGCATCTACTTTGGATTGCTTCTATGACGTTACCATTGTTGCACTGTAGTATGAATCGAGTATTATCGAATCTCTCCATGATGCGTCGAAGTGCCATTTGTGCTTCCGGAGTCATAAAGTCAAAATCATAAATGACAATGATCTTCGAGGTATTTGGAGGTAGAGCAACTCGCTTTTTGATGAAGCTGATTACATTTGGCTGACCAGCGGAACGATCCCCTTTCTTGCCATCCGTTTTTTCAGATACAACATCCTTACCACGGTCGATCGCGCCATTAATCTCCAGACAAGCATCCTTCCTCAGCCTGCTGCCCTTCGGTCCCAGATATGCCTCTACCAGACACTTTATAGCTGTTGATTTTCCAGTACCATTGGGACCGATCAGAATGAGGTGTGGTATGTTGCGATGCAATAGATAACTCTCAATATTTTGTATGGATTGACGATTACCCACAATCTCTGACAGTGATTGTGGCGAGTGTTTGCTGAACCATGTGGTGCTTTCAACCTGAATATCTTTGCCAAGTATTCTGAAAGGATTCATTTGCATACATTGTATAACGAGATTTCCCCATATCATTTTCTGGTGGGACTGCATGTTTCAGTTGAAAATTGATCTGACTGTTTATCTCTTCATTCTTTACCACACACAATCATAAGAGAGACACATCATATCAAAGAATTAATCAATGACACCAGTAATTCTAATCATTGCACTGGTATCATTGCATATTGCAAAGGCCACACCAGGAACACAGGGCACAGATTCTGACAAGGTATTATCAGCATCCTCTGGAAACAGTACTATGGTCAATACTGAAACTGAAACAATCGGCATGACTGAAAGAGAAACTGATGGTGAGAATACCGATGTGACTGGCACCAAAGGAGAGACAACTGGTATGACCGAGGCCGAGGGTGATACCGATAACACCAGTATGACTGAAACCGAGGGCGAGACGACTGGTGCGACCGAAACCGAGGGCGATAGTACTGGTATGGCTGGAACTGAGGGCGATACTGAAACCGATGGCGAGAGCACCGGTATGACTGAAACTGATGGTGAGAGTACTGGTATGATGACTGAGACCGATGGTGATAGCACCGGTATGACTGAAACTGACGGTGAGAGTACTGGTATGATGACTGAGACCGATGGCGAGAGCACCGGTATGACTGAAACTGACGGTGATAGTACCGATGCCGAGCCAACTGGTATGACTAAGACCGACGGCGATAGTACCGATGCCGAGCCAACTGGTATGACTGAAACTGGTGTTAATACCGAGACATCTGGTGTGACTGAA
>Ga0180432_10003465_pt1 | contig 22454 bp, 11 predicted proteins | sample SS_ome_10_FD_132414 | JGI IMG/M metagenome (GOLD analysis project Ga0180432, IMG submission 132414) | Hypersaline lake sediment archaeal communities from the Salton Sea, California, USA - SS_1_MS_2 metaG | ecosystem: Environmental > Aquatic > Non-marine Saline and Alkaline > Hypersaline >...
CATCGTGATCGCCGCCGTCAACGTCGTCTTCCCATGATCCACGTGACCGATCGTCCCGATGTTCACGTGGGGCTTTGTCCGCTCGAACTTCTCCTTAGCCATGCGTCCCAATCCTCCCTAGGTCCGACGTGACCTCTCGCTCGTGCGCCGGAGAGATCCTTACCCCAGCGGGGCGCGTCTTGGACTCCTCTAACCCCGCACGGTATGTTTCCTGAGCCCGCGAGCAGACTTGAACTGCTGACCTATTGCTTACCATGCAATTGCTCTACCAGCTGAGCTACGCGGGCTTATGGTTTTATAGCCGTATCCTCTTCGAATGAGCGGGAAACGGGACTCGAACCCGCGACCCTCAGCTTGGAAGGCTGATGCTCTAGCCAACTGAGCTACTCCCGCTTGAGACAGGACTCTTCAAGTGTCGCGGTGGCGGGGGAAGGATTCGAACCTTCGAAGCCATTCGGCGACAGATTTACAGTCTGTTCCCTTTGACCACTCGGGAACCCCGCCACAATTCTTCTTGCCCCGATCAGAGCCGCAATGGAGCGGTAACCTACCACATGTCCGGTTGCGGAATCGAGACCCTTCAACATCCAAGCTGGCGAAGGGACTCGAACCCCCGACCTGCTGATTACAAATCAGCTGCTCTACCAGCTGAGCTACGCCAGCACGAAGAGCCGCCTGGCGGCAGTTTCCGCTGCACGGAAAAGCCCGGGACAGAGCGTACTGCCCCCGCCCAGGCTGCCAAAGCAAAGGATAGTACGCGTCGACCGGACCCCCGTCAAGACGGTTTTTGCATACCGGGAGGCGATGCATCTGCTGCCCCGTGAGGTATTCTCGGGCTCCATCGCCCCGACCTTTAGCCTCCCGGCGCCCATTTAATGGTGGGCCGCGGCGCAGACCTCCTCGAGCAACTGGCCGAATCCGATCCCGACCGCCGCCGCGGCTTTCGGGAGCAGGCTGGTGGAGGTGAGCCCCGGGATCGTGTTGAGTTCGAGGCACGCCTCCCGGCCCTCGGGGGAAACGCGGAAGTCGACCCTTGCCATGCCCTTACACCCCATGGCCCGGTAGAGGCGAAGCGCGTGGTCCTGGAGCCGTTCGGTCTCCTTCTCAGCCAGCTGGGCCGGCACCACGTATTCGGACTGACCAGGGGTGTACTTGCGCGTGTAATCGTAGAAGCCGCTCCGGGGGATGATCTCGACAATGGGGAGCGCCCGGTCGTCGAGGATGCCGACGGTCAGTTCTCTGCCGTCAATGTACTCCTCGATAAGGAGTTGCCCGCCTGGCCCGGCAGCCGCAGCGGCCGTTTCCAAGGCCGAACGCCAACCGGTGGAATCATGGGCGATCCCGATCCCGACCGAACTCCCCTCCGTGACCGGTTTGACGACCACCGGCATCCAGCGCGGTTCGAGCGCTTCCCCGGTGTAGGTCACCCGCTCCCAGGCGGGCGTCGGGATGTCGAGGGCTTCCATGATCCACTTGCTGAGGGCCTTGTCGAGCGAGACCGCGCAGGCCGCCGGTCCCGATCCGGTGTAGGGAACGCCGGCGCTTTCGAGGAGCGCCTGAACCCCTCCCCCCTCCCCTTCGCCCCCATGCAGGGCGAGGAAGGCAACCTCGACCGTTTGGCGAAGGCGACGGGCGGCGGCGAGGAGATGCTCCGCCCACGAACCGCCGGGTTCTGGCTCCCCGGGCGGAGGCGGCTCGGTCGAGTGCTCCGGCAAGAAGACCCCCCTACCCAAGTCGTAGGCCCAGACGCCGTGGCCCCGCTCTTCGAGCGCGCGGGCAACCGCCTGACCCGAATCGAGGGAAACCTCGCGCTCGGCCGATCGGCCGCCCAGGATGACCCAGACCTTCATGACCGCCTCATCCTCCGTACCCCGAGTAGGACTGCTCCAAGAGGATCTGGTTCTCGGGATTGCGATCCTCGGTGGCGCTCGTCACGCGGATCGCCGGCCGGTCGCGCACCGGGCACTTGGTCTCGCAAATGCCGCACCCGATGCACCGTTCGATCGAAACCCGCGGTTGCTTGACGATCTTGCGCGCCCCGTTCTCGTCACGCACCTCCGCCTCCTCGAACCAGATCGCCTTCGGCGAGGTGGGGCAATGCTCTTCGCAGACGATGCAGGTCGTTCCGAAGGCGTAGGGAAGGCAGCGGGTGGTGTCGAAGGTGGCGATCCCGATCCTGACCTTACGCTTCTCCTCCGGCTGGAGCCGGCGGATGGCGCCCGTGGGGCACACCTGACCGCAAAGGGTGCAGTTGTACTCGCAGTAGCCGATCCGGGGCACCAGCCGCGGCGTCCAGAAGCCCTCGAGCCCCGCTTCCAGGAAGGTCGGCTGCAACCCATTGGTCAGGCACACCTTCATGCACTCCCCACAGCGCACGCAGAGCTGCAGGAACTCCGGCTCGGGCCGCGCGCCCGGCGGCCGGATGAGGACCGGATTCGGACGGACGCTCGACTCCCCGAGCCGCATGAGCGGTACCGAGGCAAGCCCCGCCCCGGCCGAGAGGAGCACGTGCCGGCGCGTGACCTGCGCGCCGGCCATCGCCGGCTGCGGCTTCTCGGGCGGGATCGCCGGCAGGCGCAACCGCGGGGCGCCGAATCCCATCCGCAGCCCGTGCTGCTGGCAGGCCGCCGTGCAGTTGCCGCAGACCACGCACTCGGTCGGTCGCCACCCCGTGGCCGTCTCCGGCTCGGCCGCCCCCTGGCAATCGAAGAGGCAGCGGTGGCATTGCGTACAGGCATCGCTCTGATAGATGCGGAAGAGGCCGAAGCGGGCGATCACCCCCAGGAGCGCTCCCAGGGGGCAGAGGATCCGGCACCAGAACCGGTAGCGCAGAAAACTCAGCCCCAGCACCCCGAAGAAAACCATGCCCAAGAAGAAGGCCTGATGGAAATGGGGTTGGTTGAAGTTGATGAGACCGCCCTGGAGATGCTCGTAGATGGGTTCGGTGATCGCCGAAATCCCGATGGGATCGTGAAGATAGGCCGCTTCGAACACGGGACGCAGCCCCATCTCGATCGCGGGCAGGACGACGAGCCCCAGCGAGCGCACGGCGAGGGAGAGCGGATCGAGCACGCCGCTCCATTGCATCCCGAAGAGGGCGGCGACCAGGAGGGCCGCCAGGCCGTAGAACTTGATTACCTGCGAGCGGTGCCAGCGGTTCGTCTCCATCACGCGCTTGCGCCGGCGCACGGGCAGGTGTTCGGCGAGTTGAATCAGCGTACCCATGGGGCAGACCCATCCACAGAACGCGCGCCCGAAGACCCAGGTCAGGGCGATCGTGATGAGCGCCAGCCACATGAGCCCCTCGACCGCACCGGTGGCGAGCAATGTGGAGAGGAAGTGGAGCGGGTCGATCTCGAGGAGGACCTTGACCGGCAGGCGGATTTCATCGGCGCCCGAGTACTGGGTGCGGGTCAGGAGGTAGAGGAAGAGCACGAAGAAGATCGTCTGCGATGCGATCCGAAAGCGCCTGATCACGCTGTCCTCCCTGGTGCGGCTCGCCGCAAGGCCCGGATCCCGAAACCGATCATCACGAGGGCCAGGAGGATGAGCGCTACGGCGATCGCCTCGACCAACTGGTTCTGTGTCCCCCCGAGGACGAGGAAGGCGAGCGCGGTCAAGGTGACGACAATCATGAAGATCATCGGCAGGATGACGAAGAGCCCGCCCTGACCCTGTCGGCGAAGCCAGACGGTGACCACCAAGAGCGTCAGACCGGCGAGGAGCTGGTTGGTCGCCCCGAAGACGGGCCAGATCGCTTTCCAAACGGGCACCACGTTGCCGGACGCATCGTGGAAGGTAAGGAACATCGCCACCGTCGGGATGACCAGGGTCGCGAGGGTCGAGAGGTAGCGGGCGCTCACGCGCCGGATCCCGAAGAACTCATGGAAGAGAAAGCGCCCGAGGCGGGTTACGGTATCGAGCGTCGTGAGCAGGAAGGTCGAGATCGCGAGCGCCCCGAAGGCGCGCCCCAACCCGGGCGGGATGCCGAACACCTGGACAAAGCGCCCCATGCCGGAGGCAAAGACGCCGGTCGCCTGCATCCGGTGTTCCCGATAGGCGGTCAAGACGTCGCTTTCGGCGCCCAGGATGATCACCGTCGAGAGGGCGATCAGGGCCACCGCCCCTTCGGTGGCCATGGCGCCGTATCCGATCCGCTTGATGTCCCCTTCGCGCGCGATCTGCTTGGCGGTCGTCCCCGATGCGATCACCGAGTGGAAGCCGCTCACCGCGCCGCAGGCGATCACGACGAAGAGGATCGGGAAAAGCGGGCCCGCCGGCGACTGGAAGGCGATGAAGGGCGCGAACTCGATGCTGAACCCGCCAAAGATCAAGCCGATCCCCGACCCCAGCACGAGGGCGTAGAGCAGGAACGAGGAGAGATAATCGCGCGGCTGCAGCAGCGCCCAGACCGGGGTGACGGAGGCAACGTAGCAGTAGGCGATCAGCAGCAGGCTCCAGGTCGTCACCGGGCTTCCCGCTACCGCGGGGACCGAGATGGGGATCTGCTGCCCCCCGTAGATCGCCAGGAAGACGAGCGGGACGAAGATCACCGAACCGAGGAGCATCGGCAGCCGGAGCCGGTAGATCCAAAGCCCGAAGAGCACGGCCAGCGCAATGAAGATCAGCGAGCTGCTCGCGACTCCCCCGTTGCCGGCGAAGGTCGTCGCGGTGAGGTTGAGGAAGACGACGAGAACGTAGATGAGTGTGAGCCACAAGAAGGCGAGAAAGATTTTCTGCGTCGCGGGCGAGATGAGCTTTCCCGTCACCTCGCCGATCGAGCGTCCCCGGTGGCGGATCGAGGCGAGGAGAGCCGTGTAGTCGTGCATCCCCCCGATCAGCACCGACCCCACGATGATCCACAGGAAAGCCGGGAGCCACCCGAAGAGCATGGCGGCAACCACGGGGCCGACGATCGGTCCCGCGCCGGCAATCGAAGCGAAGTGGTGGCCGAAGAGGATCGGGGCGCGGGTGGGGAGATAGTCGACGCCGTCGCGCTCGGTCACCGCCGGGACGGGGCGGGCATCGTCGATGTCGAACTTGCGGTCGAGGATGCGGGTGTAGATCCGGTATCCGGCGGCCAGCGCCGCCACGCCTAGCATGAAGATCAGGGCCAGCATCCTGGGTCCTCCGAACCACCCCCGGGAAGCGGAGGGCGGCGTGTGCGCACGTCTGCCTGAACCTAATCGTCAGGGGGAAATGCGTCAACGCCGTGAAGACGGGGCGCGGGTCGAGATCCCGAATCCTCGATCCACAAGCAACGCGTTGCCCAGGTGGGCTGATTGTGGTATTCTTTGTGTGATTGATTGCACCACTTATCAGCGTTCCTTTGCCCAGTGCCGTGGCGAGCACCATGATCTGGTCGGTGAGCCTTCGTGCCGACGCGCGGCCGGCCTGGCTGTGGAACGTCCTGAGTCGCAAGGAGGATCGAACATGCGTGGACTCGTTGTCGCTCTCGGCCTGACGATCGCGTCGGCCTCCGCGGAAGAGCCCCTCTTCTGGCCGACACGCCTCGACCTCCCCGCGGGGAGATCTCCGATCTCGGTCGCGATCGGGGACCTCAATGGCGACCACCGACCCGACATGGTCACGGCCAACGTCTACTCCGATGATATCTCCGTGCTCCTCGGCCATCCCGATGAGCTCCCCGGCCCGCCGACCACCTACGCCGCCGGCGACGCACCCTCGTCGGTCGCGTTGGCCGATCTGAACGGCGACACCGCGCTCGATGTCGCCGTTTCCTGCCGCGGCGACGATATCGTCACCCTCTACTACGGCCTGGGCAACGGTTCGCTCACGGCAGGTCCGTCGTACGCGGTGGGCAATGGCCCCGTCTCCCTCGCTCTGGAGGACTTGAACGGCGACTCGCTGCCCGACCTCGTCACCGCCAACCGCTGGTCGGACAACATCACGGTGCGGTTGGGTCAGGAAGGGGGCGTCTTCGGCTTCTTCACCTCCTACGAGGCGGGCGAGGAACCGCAGTTCGTGGGGGCCGGTGATCTGAACGGCGATCATCACCTCGACCTGGTGGTGGCGAACATGCTGAGCGACGACGTCACGATCCTCCTGGGGCTCGGAGACGGCACGTTCCAAGCCTCGGCCTCGGTGGGTGGGCTCGATGGCGCCAACTCGGTGGCGGCCGCGGACTTCAGCGGAGATGACGTGGCCGATCTCGCGGTCACGTGTGGACACAGCGACTCCGTGGCCCTGCTTCTCGGAGACGGAAACGGTGGCTTCCAGCCGCTCGGCGTTTACTCCACGGGCAACAATCCGAGACGGGTGGCCACGGGCGACTTCAACCGGGATGACATCCTCGATCTTGCGATCGCCAACGATGCGAGCAACGATCTCGACGTCTTCCTGGGACTGGGTGACGGCGTCTTCGCCGATCCCGCGTCCTACCCGATGGGCATCGGACCGGAGTCGGTCGTTGTCGTGGATCTCAATCAAGATACCTTCCTCGACCTTGCGGTCGGCTACCAGCGGACCGGTGAGGGGATGCTCCCGGTATCGGTGCTGCTGGGCAACGGAGACGGCACTTTTCCGAGACCATGCTCCTACCTTCCCATCGCCGACCCTCAGAATCCGGCCGTGGGGGATCTCAATGGAGACGACATCCTGGATCTGGTGGTGCCCAGCCACTCGTTTGCGGACCCGTCGCTGGCGGTCCTGCTGGGCTGCGGAGACGGCTCCTTCGGCGTCGTGCAGCACTTCGATGCCGGACCTTCCCCGAACGCGGCGGCCATTGGCGATCTCAACGGCGATGACATCCCGGACCTGGCCATCGCCAAAGGGCAGGACCGTCGACTCGCCATCCTCTTCGGCACGGGCGATGGGACGTTCGGGTCCCCCACCGACTACGTCGTCGGCAGCGGAAGCATGTCGGTGGCGCTCGGGGACTTCGATCGCGACCAGGATCTCGATGTCGCCATTTCAAACTACGCGTCCCATGCGGTGGAGATCATCGAGAACCTGGGCGACGGGACCTTTGATTGGTTGGGCTACTACCTCGTCCACGCCGAGGCGGCGCGGATCGTCGCCGAGGATCTCAATGGCGACGGCCTACTCGATCTCGTGGTCGGCCACATGGACTCCCCCGACATCGCCGTACTGCTCGGCCTCGGCTATTGCTGCTTCGCCGCTCCCGGTTTCTACCCGGCCGGGGACGAGCCGATGTCGGTGGCGGTGGGTGACCTGACGGGGGACGAGGTTCCCGATGTCGCGGTGGCGAATCGGGGAGATGGCACCGTGAGCGTGCTGCGGGGCTTGGGAAACGGGAGCTTCGAGACACTGGGATGCCACCCCACGGCCGGGGTACCGAGCGCCGTCGTGATCGGCGACGCAAACGGTGATGGGCTGCCGGACCTGGCTACGGCGAATCGTGAGGCGAGTGATGTGTCGGTGCTCCTGGGTGACGGGCATGGCGCCTTCCAATCCGGAGGGCTCTATGGCTGCGGCCCCGCACCCCACGGCATGGGGGCGGGCGACTTCGACGGAGACGGCCGGATCGATCTGGTGGTGAGCAACACCTCCCATGGCGTGACGGTGCTGCTCTCCAACCCGGCCCTGAGCGCCGCGGCAGAGGGCGTGCCCTCGGGATCACTCCCACTCCGAGCACCCTTCGTCGCGCCCAATCCGATCTCATCCCAGGCCTCGATCCACTTCCGGGTGCCGGAGGGGGGGAGAGCTCGATTGGAGCTCTTCGACGCGGAAGGTCGTAGGGTGGGGCGAGTGGTTGATCAATCGTACCCAGCGGGGGAGCACGATCTGCTCTGGAGCCTCGAGGACTCGTCTATCCCGTCCGGCGTCTACTTCCTGGCCCTCAGCACATGGGGGAAGCGGGCGACGCGGCGAATCACATTGACGTCCAACTAGTCCGCCGCCTCGAGGCGCCCAAGGGCTCTCTCGGTCGGCCACACCGCCCGCGGTGATTTACCTCCGATACATGCTCTTGATCGCTCCCCACGTGGTTTGCCGAGCCAGGCTCCCGTGAGATCGCATACCGAGTTGGGTGGCGAGAAGGGGGCGCATGGAGACGCGCAATCGAGTTGGAACTCGCCGTCCGTCAACTCCACCACATCCCCGTCGTTGGCCACCACAATGGCCACCTGGATGGTTGGGGAATCCCCTTGACCGGCGGGACGCACGATACAGCGTGGACTCACGCTGGATTCCGTCGGGCGCCGGGCGCCTCGCTCATCGGCCCCTATCGAGTTTGGCCAGCGCCTCCTCGGAGTTGAACGCGCAGATGCCCTCCGGATCGAGCTCGATGCTCTTCCGGTACCCGGCGATGGCCTTTGTCGCGAGACCCGTGCGCGCCCAGGCATCGGCCAAGAACTGGTGAGCGGCCGATGACTCGGGGTGGATCGAGGCGTTGGTTTCCAGCACGTCGATGGCCAAGGCGATCTCGCCGCAGTGCTGCAGCTGCAGGGCAGCCGAGATCAGCGTGTGCTCCAGCGCGCTCTCGGGCTCCACGCTGCGGTCGGTGTACTCCTTCAGAAGCGCTCGGACGGTCGCGGCATCCTTCTCCCGCGCCGCCTTTCGGATGCGCTGCTGCCGAGTGAGCTCGGTCGGTTCCTCGAACTCCAGGATCTCCATACCCTCATCCGCGACCGTGTTGTAGGTGCGCATAAAGGCCCGTGGTCCCTGGTCGACCGTCTCTACCAGGGCTTCGCGCCCGAGGCGCTCGTCGATGATCTGCGCCATGTAGGCACCAAAGGTGTAGTAGCCGCGTCTGTCGACGCCCACCCTCCACGCTTGGCTCCAAAGGTCATCCGGATTCTCGGACTTCATTCGCCGGAAAAGGTCGTTCAGCGCGTGGCGGGCGAGCTTGACCTCTCTCTTCCGCTCGAGCTTCCGGTAGTCAGGGTCTTTCGAAGCAGGGAAGATCGCCTGGGCACGATAGGCGACGTACGTCGCCATTCCTTCGTTCTGTAGGGAGTTCAGCGTTGTGTTGATCGCCGCGTTGTCGAGATCGAGCTCGCGCCGCAGGCGTTGATGGTTGCCGTATCCGATGTGGAAGACCTCGTGGACGAGGCAGTTCATGATCCGATCCGCATCCATCTTGAAGTGGGCATGGGTAACATCGAGCACGATGTGGCGATGGATTTGAAACGCGTAGGGATGGAGACCTGCAGTGAAGTGAATCGTCGTGTGAAGGTCAAGGCCCTCCCGGGGAAGGAACGAGCAGATATGCGGCGCCGCCTCCCGGTTGAATCGGTCGACTGCGCGCATGAGCTCATCCAGGAGCAGGCTGCCGGGTGCCCCCCCCCTCTCCGCCGGAGGCACCCCGGCGCGCTGCCGAAGATCCCTCTCCCACGCCTCGCGGGGGATGGGAACACGCGAGGAGGTATGCCACATCGCCGCCAGCCTGTAAGCCGGATCCGTTTCCCAGAAACGATCCGGGTCTTCGAGGATGCCCTCGGGGCGGAGCAGCACCTCCCGCGCGGAGGTCGCCTCGAACTCGATCCTGGGATCGGTCGCGCGCGTCGGGCCGGACAGCGTGAGTACCATGAGGGCGATCAGGAAAGAGAGCGGCGGTGCGGAGCGCATGGAATGACCTACCTGTTACGAGGGGAGCTCCGTGCCAGAGTGTCTGCAGACCTCTACGTGGAAAGGGTCCGGCGGGTTCGTCGATTCGCTGGTCGACCCGAGGCCGAGCGCAAGCTGTTGAGATACAACTCAGTAGCTCCAGCCAGGCGACCATGCTCCGTGCCCCGTTCGTCACGATGGCCGCACCCGATGAGCTCAGCGCCCTCGGTTGGATCATGTGCCCTGATCTTGGGGTTTGAGATCGCCTCGTCCTCTAGTATCCTGCATCACAGCATCGCACGAGATACGGCGCAGAGTTCTCCGCGCTGCCGCGATGATGGCGCCGGCAGTGAGTGAGAGACCGCTCATCCCCCCCCACGCCCCCCCATGGATCTAGTCGGTCGCGGCCGTGCTGTCTGCCCAGCACGATCATGAAAGGACGATGCCGTCATGAGCAGACCTCTCCTCGTCCCAATCCTCCTGCTGGCCGCCGCCTATGGTGCCAGCGCCGGTGAAGATCCTGTTCCGAATAGAGAAGCAGTGAAGGAAGAACTCTGCGCGGCGGCCGAAGAGGGAGACTTCGAGAACCTGAAGAACCTGCTAACGAAGTACCCGGATATGAAGGATGTCAACAGGAACGGTTTCACCCTGCTTCACAGGGCTTTCGGCAGTAGAGAGATGGTCGAATACCTGATCGACATCGGGGCGGATATGGAGGCCAAGAGCGGGGCCCTGTGGACCCCCCTTCACAGCCAGGCGTACAGCGGACACCAGGACGGAGTCGAGGTCCTGCTCGATCACGGGGCGGATATTGAAGCCAAGACTTCCTTCGGTCACACGCCTCTGCTGTCTTCCCTCCGCTGGGATCGCATCGAGGTGACAAGACTCTTGCTCGAGAGAGGGGCGAACGTCGATCCCACCACCGAGATCGGAAGAACTCCCTTGATCGTCAGCGCCATCGAGGGGAACGGGGACGTGGTCGAATTGCTGCTCGAGCATGATGCGGACGTCAGCCTCAAGGACCATATCTATGAAAGGACGGCACTGCACTTCGCCGCCCTCTATGGGCAGCTCGACATCACGGAGGCGCTGGTGCGAAGCGGTGCCGATGTCAACGATGAGGATGCCGCCGGGAGGACCCCTCTCGACTACGCCATCAGGTACGGTCACGAGAAGGTGGCGAGATTGCTGAAATCGGCCGGTGCCGCCGGGGAACTCGACCCGATGCGCTTTGGATTCTCGCCCTACCTCAAAGAGCCTATGAAGAACGGCGAGGCCTTTGCCTGGTATATGGGACACTCCGGATACGCTGTCAAAACGAAGAACAACTTCCTCCTCTTCAACTACAGCCATGCTTCCGGCGCTGGCGCCCCGGCGGAGCCACGGCTGGTCAACGGGCGCATCAATCTCGACGAGATCGCTGATTGCCGGGTGATCGTCTTCGCCAGTAGCGCGCATCATTCACATCATCATCCCGAGGTGTTCAGGAGTTGGCAGGAAGCCCACGAGAACATCACGTTCGTCTACAGTTTCGAGGACAAGCTCGGCCGGAATCCGAGATACTTCAAGGACGTGGAAGGCCCCGAGTTCATCTACATGCCCGATGGCGAGAAGAAGAACATCCAGGGTGTGAAGGTGGAGACCGTCCCCGTGATCTCCCCTTACGGTCCCCGCTGTTCGGGATTCCTCGTAGAGGTGGACGGGTTGGTGATCTTCTGCGGCGGTAAACACGTGCTGGTCCGTGAATCCGAGAGGAAGGACTTCCGGAGGCCCATCGACACCTTGAAGAACAGGGGGACAGAGATCGACCTGTTGATCCTTCCCGGGAATTACGGCCTGGGTCGGATCACGCCACTCAACCTCGAGGGAATCGACTATGCCGTCAAGACGCTCGAACCCGAAGTCCTTCTGGTGTCCGGAGGCGACGCGACGGAATTCGTTCTCCGGGAGGTGGCCGCCACTCTGGAGAAATACGGAGCCCATACGAGGATCTTCTGCCCGGAGCAACGAGGAGACGTGTTCGTAGCGAAAAGATGACCTCCCGGACACCCGATCAGCCGGCCGCCTCGAGATAGATCACCTCCGGCGCCTCACCGGCGAGCCGCAGAATCACGAAACGACCCTCATCGATGACATGGAGCACGTCGCCCTCTTGCTTCTCCCCATAGGCAAGCTCGATCCGCTCCGCGTAGCGTCCGGCCGGATCGAACTGGTCCAGTCGGGCGAGGACCCCCTCGGGCAGATTGCGGAAGCTGCGGCTGTGGTCGACCCAGAGATCACCACGTCCCGTCACATAGAGCGCACTCACGCAGGGCTCGAAGTCGGCGATCTCCTTCTCCACCTCGATCGGTTGCCCGTTGGCCAGCATGAGGATGCCGTCGGCGACTTGCTGCTTCTCCTCCTCGGATCGTTTCCAGGACGCAAACTCCCGCTCGATGACCCGCTCGAGATCCCCCGACGACGCGTGGACGTGGATCTCGTAGCGGTCGCGGATCGGTGCGGTGTAGACCTCGCCCCCCGGGCCGATCGCCCATCGCCCGCCCTCGAGCGAGTACTCGTTGCGTTCAATGAAGCCGCGTTCCTGGTAGGTCCCGTAGCTCTCGCGGGCGAAGATGCGGGCGGTCTCGAGGCCCTCGGCACCGAAGGTTGCCAGGAAGCGGCAGCGACCCTGCTGGCCGTCCTTGAAGAGGATCTCTTCGCCGCAGAAGGCCAGTGTCCCCCCGCGGCATGCGGCATTCCGCAGGACAAGAAGTCGTGCGTCGCGCTCGCCCCCCAGGGGGTAGGAGGCCAGGGGCGTGCCGTCGGTGTTCATCCGGATCACCTTGCCCGGGTACCACTGGACGAGCCCCAGGCTACCATCGGGCAGGAAGATCATGTCGTTCGGCTGGCGCACCTCCCCCGGTCCGTCCCCCTCGCGGGAGAGGTGATGGCGGAAGCGGCCGTCGCGATCGAAGACGTGGACCTGGGAAAGCTGGTAGTCGACGAGGTAGATGGCGCCGTCATCATCGGCCCGCACGCGGCGGATCCGGCCGAAGAGGTGATCGTCGTGCTCTCCCCCGGCATGCCAGCGTTCGCGGAGCTCGATGCGCCGGGCGCCTCCGGCGGGCTCGGGACCGTTGTGGATGCGGGGAACATGGGCGGCGGCGGGAGCGGCAACGCACAGAAGCGCGGCCGCCAGGACCCGGCTGAGCATGCGAGGACCTCCGAGTAGGATTGAACCCTTATCTGCGACGTTTGTCAAAGATAATATGTGTCAATTGTCGCAGATCGTCAAGAGGGGTACGGGCGAGCGCAGGGAGCGGGGCCGAGCCGCCTGGAGCCGCGGCCGTCGTCTTGTACCGCGAAGGGGGCAGGGCGGGTTCGACCTCTGTGCGCCGGCGCAGAGACTGTAGCACGCTACAATCCTGACCAGCGCGTCAGGGCCGCGTACACTCCTCGGGTGACCTCCGCCATGCTCTTGAAATCGAGCGTCTCGATCGTGTCGCTCGGCTGGTGGTAGTGCGGATTGCGGTAGAAGGCGGTGTCCGTGATCATCACCGCCGGGTAGCCTTGATTCCAGTAGCTGAGATGATCCGAGAAACCCACGCCGGGGACTGCCGCCGGCGCGTTGACCGAGCGCACCGGAATCGCCGAGGTCGCCGCCATCAGAGCCTTGACCCGGCGTACGGCGAGGAACTCCCGCGGTCGGCCGACGATGGCGATGAAATCGCCGGTGCCGGGGTAGAGTAGCCGCAGGGGTGCGATCGGATAGCGCTGCGAGCCCGGTTCGTGCGCGAAGTAGCCGAGCATCTCCAAGGCGAGCATGAGGTGGACCTTGGCCCCCACCTCCCTGAGGGATCGGGCGTGGATGGCGCTCCCCATGAGGTGCGTTCCGAAAAACGGAGGTTCCTCCAGGCAATAGGCGACGAGATCGATCCGGTGGCGCAACACGGGCCCCTCGGCTCGCAGCATCCGCGCGAGTTCCAGAAGAACAGCTATGCTGCTGGCGTTGTCATCGGCCCCATCCTGTTCGCCGCAGACGTCGTAGTGGGCACCGACAACCAACCGGGGGGCTTGACTCGGACCGTAGGTGATCATCAGATTCCGGTAGGGATGGGGAATGCCCGGCACCTCGAAGGGCTGCTCGGTCACCTCGAATCCGGCGCCCTGCCATCCTGATCGGATCGCATCGGCCGCGCGGCCCAGTACGTCGTGGGCTGTGAAGGTGCGGAATCTGCCCGCCTGGATCACGGAGCGAACACCTTGCTGCAGCCTCTCGGCCGAGGCCTCGGGACGAGGCGCTACCGGGCGCCGGCGAAAGAAGAGAGGGTTGGTGATCCCGACAACGGCCGCCGCGAGGATCAAGGCCAGTCCGATGACAATGGCGATGATCATGGTGCCCCCCCCAGCCAGCCTATCCCGTTACCGGCGGGGATCCAACCCAAGATCAAGCGGCTGGTCAGCCCCCCGTGTTGCGCCTAGAATCCCTTCTTCGGAGCAAGCGGCGCGCGGGCTGAATAAGCTCGGCCCCGCGTCCGCCACCTGCTAGCATCGCGATCGAGGAGCGGGCAATCGCGTGAAGATCTTCCTGAGAATCCTGAGCTACTTGAAGCCCTTCTGGAAGGAGCTGATCCTTTCGGTGGTGCTCACCATGCTCTTCACCATCTTCGCCAGCTTCTCGATCCTGACCGTCTCCCCCCTCTTCAAGGTCATCTTCTACCCAGAGAAGCTGGAAACGGCGACGCCGGTCGATGTCGACGTCCCGGAGATGCCGGGGGCGCCCGGGAACCTTCTCGCGACCAAGGATCGGATCAAGGATCAGATCATCCACGAGGTGGAGAACTTCGTCGTTCGCGACACCAAGGAGGAGACGCTGCTCGCGCTTTGCATCACCATCCTGAGCATCTTCTTCTTCAAGAACCTCTTCTACTTCCTCAACAACTACTTCCTGGCGACCGTTGTCAACGGGATGACCCGCGACATACGAAACGAGCTCTTCGATCGAATGACGCACCTGTCGATGAGTTTCTACGACCGGTCCAACACCGGGACTCTCATCTCGCGCATCACAAACGACGTCACCGTCATCAACCGCGCCATAACCACGGGCTTCCTGGGGCTTCTGCGCGATCCAATGCTCCTTCTCATCTTCCTCTTCTTGATCGTGGTCCTGAGCCTCAAGCTGACGCTGATCGCCTTCGCGACCACGTTCGGCACGCTCTTCATCGTGCGCGCGATCAGCATCAGCATCCGTCGCTACGCCGAACGTTCGCAGGAGAAGATGGCGGCGATCACCTCCATTCTGCAGGAAGTGATCACCGGAATCCGGATCGTCAAGGCGTTCGCGATGGAGAAACTGGAGCTTGCGAAATTCTCCCGGGAGACGCAGAAGCACTTCGCGTCGATGCGGAAGCTGGAGCTGGCGGGCAAGGCGATCGGACCCATGAACGAGGCGTTCGGGGCGCTGGGAATGGTCGTCGTGCTCTGGTTCGGCGGGCGCGAGGTGCTCTCGGGCGATGGGATGGCGGCCGATGAGTTCATGCTCTTCATCTTCGCGCTCTATTCGATCATGGCGCCGGTCAAGAACCTGAGCAAGGTGAACGCCGGGATCCAGGAGGGCGTGGCCGCCGCCAAGCGGGTCTTTCGAGTGATGGACGAGCAGCCCTCGATCGTCTCCGGTGCGCGGGATGTACCGCCCATGGAGCGGGGTATCCGGGTCGAGGGCGTCTCCTTCCGCTACGACACCGAACCCGTGCTGGAAGACGTCGATCTCCGCATTCGGAAGGGCGAGGTGATCGCCATCGTGGGGCCCAGCGGGGCGGGCAAAACGACGCTCGCCGACCTCATCGCGCGCTTCTATGACCCGACCGCGGGACGCATTCTCCTGGACGGCGTCGACATCCGGGAGTTCAACCTGCAGGCGTATCGCAAGCTTTTGGGCGTGGTGACCCAGGAGACGATCCTCTTCGACGACACCGTGCGCGGCAACATCTGCTACGGCGAGGCAACCCACTCGCCCGAGGAGATCCGGGCCGCCGCGATCGCCGCCAACGCGCACGACTTCATCGAGGATCTGCCCAAGGGATACGAAACCGGCATCGGCGACCGGGGCGTGCGCCTTTCGGGGGGCGAGCGGCAGCGGCTGCAGATCGCGCGGGCGATCTTGAAGAACCCACCGATCCTGATCCTCGATGAGGCAACCAGCTCACTCGACTCCGGGTCGGAGCAGCTGGTGCAGGAAGCGCTGGGAAGGCTCATGGAGAATCGGACCGCCATCGTGATCGCCCACCGCCTCTCCACCGTCAAGAGCGCCGATCGGATCATCGTGATGGAGGGGGGCCGGATCGTCGAGGAGGGAACACACGAGGAGCTCGTGAGGCACAACGGGCTCTACCGGAGACTGAGTGACCTGCAGTTCAGCAGCGAGGCAGCCGGTGGGGTTCCTCAAAGAGCTTGAGCTCGCCAACAAGCGCGCCTGGACGCAGCTTCTTCGGCGCTCCTTTCGGAACGAACCTCATCCGGATCCGGTCGATCCGGCTGGTGTGCGAAAGATCCTGATCCTGCGGCTCGATCGCCTCGGGGATCTGATCGTGAGCACGCCGCTCTTCCGATCCCTATCGCACCACCTGCCCCACGCGCGCATCGGCGTCTTTGGAGGCCCTCAGAACGCCGACATCGTGGCCCAAGACCCTCGTGTGACTTGGGTCTACCGGCGGACGCGCCACCCGCTCCACCTTCTCGCCGAAGCGCTGCGGGCGCGGCGCGAGTGCTTCGACGTGCTCCTGAACCTCAATTTGAATCCCTCGCTCACGGGAAGCATCATCGCCAACGTGGCCGCGCCGCGCGCGGTCAAAGTCATGGGAAGCGAGCAACCTTCGGTGCGCTCGTTCTACAACAAGGTACTCGGGATCGAGCGGGATCTCGAGACGCCGATGGTTGATCACGTATTGCGGTTCTTGGAGGTGTTCGGCATCTCCCCCGCCGGCGAGGACCGGCGATCCTACCTGCCGCTGGGCGGCGTGCCGACCGAGAAGGTCGAGCGGTTCCTCGAACGGGAAGGGCTCGAGCCCGGCGGGTTCATCATCATCAATCCCTTTGCCGGGGCGGCGCACCGGCACTTGGGACGCCCGCTGGCCCGCGAGGTGGCAGCCCGCATGCGCGAAGAGACGGGGTTGCCGGTCGTGATTCTCTGGGCGCCGGGGCAGGATGCAGCGCTCGGCCGAATGAGCCGCGGGTTCATCGCGGGGCCCGATGGATGCAGCATCCTCGAGACGGCGCTTCTCATCGGGCGTGCGCGGCTCGTGATCAGTCCCGACACCTCGATCGTGCACATCGCCGACGCCGTGGGACGGCCGGTGGTGGTGATCTACTCGGCCGTCAATCCGTCCTACCGGGAGTGGTTTCCGCGAGGGGCGCCGTACCGAGCGATCGAGACCGATGGGGTGGTGGGCGAGCTGAGGGCGGAGATGATCGTCGGCCCGGCGCTCGAGCTGCTCGGCGAGATGCGTTGACGCTACCCCGATCGCGGACCACATCGAGGGCGATGTAGGGAGCGATCAGATCCTTGTAGTTCAGATCGACGTGCCCCGTAAAGGCGGGGAGCCGCTCGCCGTAGGTGCCGCTCAGGAAAACCGCTCCGCTGGAGAGGTTCAGGCTGATATGGGGACGAATCCAGCGCCGGTACCTCGCCTTGATGACCGCTCCCACCGCGTGCCGTTCATCCAGGTTGCGCATCCACCCGATCTCGAAGACCGGTCACTCCTGACCGGGCTCGTTACCCGCCTTCGTGTTGAGGCCCAAACCGGCCTCGGTGATCCCGAAGGAGCTGCACGCAGGAGACGGCCGCCCGCGGAAGCACATGGCGACACTCGTGTCGACGGACAGGAAGGACAGGCAGCAGATTCCCGAAGGCGGAACGAATCGGAGCCTGCCGCCAGCGCACGTTACATCTGTCAACAAAGAGAGCATTGTCCTCTTTCAACCCCGGCTGGTTCCATGAAGCACGCGATCGTATACTCCTCCCAAGGTCTCCGCGCGCCGCCGGGCGATCGGCGGCATGAGCGATCCCCGGAGGATCACCCGATGTGCGTGCTTCATCCCCGCACTTCCACTCGCCTTCGGCGGGTGCTGTCGGTCCTGGTGGCGGCGGGAATCGCATCGGTGGCTCGGGCCGGAAACCTGCGCCAGGAACTGATCGATCCCATCCTCGCCGGCGATCAGGCAATCGCCCTTCGGCGGATCACGGAGCAGCGCGTCGAGACCGACGCGTTGGCCGAAACCCTGCTTGTGGAGCTTCAGATCGCGCGGGCGCAGAACCGCCCCCAGGCGCTCGCCGACGTCCAGGTCCAGCTGGAGGGCCTCGCCCGAGCCTACCAGGCGGCCCTGGACGACTCGCTCTGGCTGCGACTCCTGGCGTCGGCCCGCGGGATGACCGGCGAAGCGCTGATCGAAGATCGGAACGGCTGGCGCAGCTACCGCGAGGCCGAGCAGCTCTACCGCGAGTCTCGGTGGGCGGATGCCGAGACGGCCCTGGCGCGGGCCCGGGAACAGGCCGTGGCGGCGGGCGACGATCACCTGGCCGGCGTAGCACTCACGCTCTGCGGGTCGTGCCGGTGGATGACGGGCTCGTTCGGTGAGGCGCGCGACGCCTACCGTCAAGCCCTGGTACATGCCGAACAGACCGGACATGAGACGCAGCGCGCTCGACTCCTGCGCAACATCGCCGCCACCCTCAACCTCCAACATCGAGGGGACGAAGCGATCGGCGTGCTGCACGAGGTCGTCGATCTGGCCGAGCGCATCGGCTACCGGATGCTGCTGGCCGAGACGCTCAACGACGTGGGGATCCACTATGTCTACCGCGGAGACGTGGATCGCGCGCGACCCTGGCTGGAGCGTGCCCGGCGCGAGGCGCGCGCGCTGGGGCACGAGCGGCTCGAAGGCAACATCCATCAGAATCTCGGTCTGATGTGCGTGCAGGCGGGCGATCCGCTTCGCGCGCTGGAGCACTTCGAGGCTGCTTTGGCGATCGCCCGCAGGGTGGGCAATCGCCGCGGGGAAGTGGGCGCGCTGCTCAACCAGGCCTCCATCCGGGCGGATCTGGAGCAGCACTCCCAGCGCCGGCGCCTCCTGTGCGATGCGCTGGTGATTGCCGAGGAACTGGGCGTGCACGATGCTGCCGCCCAGATCCGTAACGAGATTGGAGAGACCTGCCAGCAACTGGGCCGTCACCGTGATGCACTGATTCATCATGCCGAAGCCTTGGGAACCTCTCGGCGCTTGGGCATGATCCGGAGTCAGTGTGTCGCCCTCCACAACCTGGGTCAGGCACACATGGCGCTCGGGGAAGCCGGACCCGCACTGGAGGCCTTCCGTGAATCCGCCGAGCTGCTCGCATCTCACGGCCCGCCCGCCGAATACGCCGGAGCCCTGATCGACCAGGGGCGCGCCGCATTCGTCGCCGGTGATCTGGATCAAGCCGACAGACACCTCCGCGCGGCCCTCGCCATCGCCGACACTCTCGACCACCCGGTGCTGTGCGGCAATGTGCACTACGCGCTGGGACGGGTGGCTCTCACCCGCGGGGACGTGGAGACAGCCGCGGATCGTTTCGAGGAAGCCCTTCGGCAATCCGCACGCCTTCCGCCGGAGCTTGAGCATTGGCGGGCGCTGCTCGGGCTATCGGAGGTGCGGCTGGCGCGCCGGCGCTACCGGGAAGCCGACTCCCTGCTGGCCGCGGCGATCGAACACGTGGAGGCTCAGCGCGAACATCTGGAGGGTGATGTCTTCCGCCGGGGATTCATGGAGAACAAGCGCGAGCTCTATGTGCGGCGGATCGCCGGACTGCTGGCCGCGCGTGCGGAATCCGAGGAAGACGATGCCCGGCGGGCTCTGGCTCTGCACATCGCCGAGAGGGCCCGAGGGCGCGTCCTGCTCGACCTTCTCGGTGGTCTCCTTCCGACGGCGCCCGAGGACTCGGCGCTCGGGGAGCGACATCTCCGCCTCACCGCCCGGTTGAGCACACTCCAGTCGGCGCTGAGCCGCGCGGTGTCGGGGGCGTCGTGGGACTCGTCTCGAGTTGATTCCCTCGGTGCCCACCTCGAAGAAACGAAGCGCGCGTTTCGAGCCTGCCGGGACGAGATCGCGGCCCGCTCTCCCCTCGCCGCCGGGATGGCCAGGCGTTGCCGGCCGCTGGATGCCGACGCGATCGCCAGCCGTGTGCTGGGCGAGCAACAGGTTCTGCTCGAGTACATCGTCGATCACGACGCCTGCTACCTGCTGCGACTCGACCGCACCAGCTTGCGGGCGTTCCGGGTCCCATGCGGGGCTGGGAGTTTGCGGACGTGCGTGGCCGCGTTGCGCGCGGAGACTCAAAAAGCGCTGTCGCGCGCCGTTCCCCCCATGGCACGGACACTCTACGCGTTGCTGATGGAAGAGGCGGTCGGGGATCTTCCGCCCTCGGCGCGGTTGCTGCTCGTGCCCGACGGCCCGCTTTGCTACCTCCCCTTCGCGGCACTCCACGATGGCGAAGCCTACTTGGGTGAGCGATTCGCGCTTTGCCACGCACCGTCAGCGAGTGCGCTGGATCCGAGTCTGTGCAAGCGGCGGCCAAGCGGAGACCGCCGGCTCCTGGCGGTCGGCAACCCTCGGTCCTACCGAACGCAGGATCTTCTAAAGGACGGCGGGCCCGGGGAGAACGATACGCTGCGCCAGTGGCGTGACTGGTCCTTCGCCGAACTCCCCTACGCCGCAGAGGAAGCCCGGCGGGTGGCGAACCACTTCGAGCAGGCGGACGTGTTGCTCGGTGAGGAGGCGACCGAAGAACAGATCAAAACTCGCGCCGGCTGCGTCTCCCATCTGCACCTGGCCACCCACGGTCTCCTCGACGAAGAGGATCCGCTGATGAGCGCGGTCGTCCTCGCGCAGGACGATGATCCGGCCGAGGATGGTCTGCTGCAGGTGCACGAAATCATGCAGCTCGACCTGCGAGCCGATCTGGTGGCGCTGTCGGCCTGCAACACCGGTCTGGGACAGGTCGTTCATGGCGAGGGGCTGTTGGGGCTCACGCACGCGTTCCTCTGCGCCGGCGCCCGCGCGTTGCTGGTCTCGCTGTGGGAGATCCCGGATCGGTCCACGGCAGGCTTCATGGATCGCTTCTATGCGGGTCTCGCCCGCGGCCAACCGGCTGATCTGGCGCTTCGCGATGCCCAACGCCGGGCAATCGCCGAGGGGGAATCGCCGCGGGCGTGGTCGGCCTTTGTGCTGGCCGGCCACGCCTCCACGGCCGAGAGCGATTCACCCCGACGCCTCATCGGTGACCGGCGGTTCCTCGGCGCACCGGTCCTCGTGGTGCTGATCGTTCTCCTATGGGCAGTCGCGGCACGCCGCCGCCGGCGCCGCGCATGAGCGCACCTACCTGCGCAGCAGGATCATCTGTCGCGTCAGCTGCTGGCGGCCCGTCTCCAGGCGATAGAAGAAAACCCCGCTGGTCACCGGCTCGCCTTGCGCGTCGATACCGACCCAGTCGGCGCTGTGCCAACCGGCGGCGCGATCACCATCCACGAGGCGTCGCACGAGGCGTCCGCTGACATCGTAGACATCTAGGCAGACGCGACCGGCATGCGGGATTGCATAGCGGATAGTGCTCCGGCCCCGCGATGGATTCGGCCGGCTCGGCGCGAGCGCAAGGTGCGGTGCGGCCATCACCTCATCGGAAACGTGCGATGCGCCGGGCAGGTGCAGCGTAAGAGCCACGCCTCCCGTCTCCCGCACCAGCTCTCCACCCGGCACGTAGAGGAAGCACTCGACCACGATGGCACCCACCGTGTCGCCACTGGTGGGGATCACCAGCAGCTCGGCCGGTAGCGACTCCATCGGCTCCAGCAGGAGAGGCACGCCGGGTTCGGGAACGGTCAGGATCTGCCAGGGCTGGGCAGCGGCATCGGGCGTGGCCGTCAGGACCACCTCCATGGCCGTGGGCTCGGGGTTTTCGAGCCAGAATCGCATACCCGTCTCCTGGCCGGGCTCGGCCGACGCCTGGAAATCGGCCAGCACCGCGTGGTTGTTCTCATCCTGCGGCCAATCGCTCTCGGGGGGATCGGCCGAGTGCAGCAGGGTGCTGAAGAAGGTGAAGTGGTCCTCACCGAAGCTGTTGGTGGGCGGAAGCGTGCAGCTGATGGGGCCAACGGTGAGCGTGTCCCCGGGATCGAGCGGCGGGATCGACTGCACACCGATCGGGCTGCCGCCGCCGTAGCGTTCGGCCACGCCCGGATCCTGGCGGAACAGGCGCCAGACGCCGCCCTCGGGAAACGGTTCGGTGCCGAAGTTGCCGATGGTGACGTAGACCTCGGCCGTGGAGGGCGCCACCTCGAAAACGCGCACACCGCACCCGCCGGCGCACCACCATCCACCGCCGGGATAGGGCCAGCCATGATGACCGACATCATAGGCATCACCGACCTCGAGACAGAGCTGCAGGTTTTGCGACGCGTCCCCTCGGCCGCCAATGCGGTCGACGTAGTTGGCGTACGACGAGGATGTCGCCGCGGAGCGGAGCGTGCCGGCGGCGGTGCCGACGACCGTTCCCGTCAGCGGGATGCCGCCCCAGGGCGAGAACTTGAGGCTCCACGAGGAGAAATCCCAGTCACCGCTGTCATCGATCGCGTCCAGATCGTGCTGGACGACCTCTCCCCCCTGGAGCCCGATGTTGCTGAGGGCGAGGGTCACGCGGCAGCTGTCCACGTCATAGAAGCCGTCCAGCGGCGGCGGTCCGGGGTAGGTCACCAGCGCCGAGCCGGTGTGATTGGCGGTGTAGCACCAACGCGCGGGACCCAGCCAACGCACCTCCCAGGGCGACGCGAAGACGAACCGCTTGCCCGGCCAGGCCCGATCCCAGAAGTTCTGCTGACCGATCCAGAGGAACTTGCCCATGGCCGGATCGTGCA
>Ga0180432_10003466_pt1 | contig 22445 bp, 22 predicted proteins | sample SS_ome_10_FD_132414 | JGI IMG/M metagenome (GOLD analysis project Ga0180432, IMG submission 132414) | Hypersaline lake sediment archaeal communities from the Salton Sea, California, USA - SS_1_MS_2 metaG | ecosystem: Environmental > Aquatic > Non-marine Saline and Alkaline > Hypersaline >...
TCCGGGTACCAGTTAATCTCGAGGTTTCCCGATACCAGGCGGCCTCGCTTGGCTGTGGTCCGTATGTACCACGAACGCTTCACGTAGTAGAGAAGGGGCGTGCTGCATCTCCAGCAGAATGGATACGTATGCCTGATCGTCTCCGCGCGGAAAAGAAGCCCGCGTTCGCGCAGGTCCTGTATGACCTCAGGATCGGCATCCTTCACAAACTTACCCGCGAATGGGTAGGTGCCGGTAACCCTGCCATCGAGGTCGACCTGCTGCACGAAATCGAGCCCCTCACGCATCCCGGCCTCGAAGTCATCCTCGCCGAAAGATGGCGCAACATGGACGATACCTGTGCCGTCGTCAAGAGACACGAAGTCAGCCGCAATAGCGCGGTAGGATAACTCTGCGGGCCGCTCTTGCGCCTCAAATGAAGGCATCTGCACCCGCGGCACCCCGAAGTCATGCGGGTTGAATAGGGGCTCGTATCGAAGTCCCTCGAGACTCGAGCCCTTCACCGTACCGATGGATTCATAACCTGGCAGGCCCACCGTCTCGACAAGCGCCGCGGCCATGACCAGGTAATCGTTGTCGCTCTCAAGAATGGCGTAGTCGGCGTCAGATGATACGGCCAGCGCAGTGTTGCCCGGCAGGGTCCATGGAGTGGTCGTCCACGCCAGCAAGTGGACCGGCTTCGCATCCGCCGATGACAGTGCACGAAGTGGTTCCTCCGCCCCGGCCAGGGCGGCCTTCAGGACGCGAAACCTTATGTACACCGACGGATCTTCGGTGTTCTCTTCGTATCCCAGTGCTACCTCATGCGAACTCAGAGAGGTGCCGCAGCGCGGACAATGCGGTGTAGTCCGGTATCCCCTGTAGACGTAATCCTTGTCCCAGAGTTGCTTGATTCCCCACCAGCCCGACTCGATGTAGTCGTCCTTCAGTGTCACATACGGATCGTCCATGTCGATCCAGTGTCCAATCCGGTCGACCATCGCCTCCCACTGCCCGATGTAGCGGAAGACGCTCTCACGACAGCGTTGATTGAACTCGGCAACGCCGTACTCCTCGATCTGTTTCTTCGTCTTGAGACCGAGGCTATTCTCTACCTCGAGTTCGACAGGTAGACCGTGGGTGTCCCATCCCGCCTTGCGTGGCACACAGAAGCCACGCATGGTCTTGTAACGGCACGGGATATCCTTGAACAGCCGCGACAGCACGTGATGAATGCCCGGGCTGCCATTTGCGGTGGGAGGACCATCGTTGAACGTGTAGAGTGGATTCCCGTCACGAGACGAGATGCTCTTCTGAAAGATGTCATTGTCCTTCCAGAACTGAAGGACTTCTGTCTCTATCTCGGGAAACCGCGCCTTGGCATCTACCGTCTGGAACATGCTAGAGCCTCTTCGGATGTATTACTACCTTGCGCTGCTGGTCGTCCCCCGTGCTCTCCGTATACACATCGGGGTGATTCGCAAGTGCAAGATGCACAACCCGTCGTTCATCAGGAGGCATCGGCTCAAGCGCAATCGACCGGCGGCGATAGCGCGCCTGGTCAGCAAGTCTGCGGGCGAGGTCCTCAAGGGCAGTGCGGCGACGCTTCTTATAGCCGCACACATCGATGCTGAGCACGGGCCATTCCATCCTGCGAGAGGCTACCATGAGCCTCACAACATGCTGCAGAGAGGAAAGGGTGGAGCCGCGACGCCCGATGAGCACTCCCAGGTCATCGCCTTCGATGTTCAGAACGATGGAGTCGTCCTTCACATCGCATATCACATCACCCTCAAGGCCCATGAGGCCGAGAAGGTGCGTCAGTACGTCACTACCGACGGAAGCAGACGACTCCTCTCCGGGCGCCAGTCCGTCCTTGCGAGGGATGACGATATCGAAATCCTCGTCGTCATACGCATCCTCGGAGACGTCTTCAGGACTCCCGGCATTCAGTTCTACCGGCTGCTCGTTGTTGTCTTCATCCTGCTCATCCGGGTTGGTCGTCTCGTCATTCCAGCCACTACTCATGGGTCACCTCGTCTGGCCGGCGCGAAAGAAGGGCCAGAATGTCATTTCGCTTTGGCAACTGCGGTTGAAGCCTCCCCGCGCTTAAGATAACCCCATCCGCCTCCTACAACGTACTGCGTACCGATGCCGATGAGATTGGACACCAGCCAGAATATCGGCAGTCCACTCGGGAACATGATGGTGAACAAGCCGAACATCATCGGCATCATCATGAGCATCATCTGGTTTGTCTGAGCCTGACGTGGATCAGGGGAAGGCGCAGTGGTCATCTTCTGCTGCACCCACATCGTGCCACCTACGAGTATCGCGAGTACCATCGTGCTGTCCGGTTGGCCCAGGTCCAGCCAGAGGAAATGACTGTTCACCGGTACCGCTCCATAGATCAGGTCTGACGCGTACAGGTGCTGGGCGAGGTCCAGCAGATTCTCAGGCGTAGTAGCCAGCGTCTTCATGATTGACTGGTACAGCGCGATCCACACGGGGAACTGGATGAGCATCGGCCACATGCACCCTGCAGGATTGACGCCAGCTTCTTTGTAGAGCTTCATCGTCTCCTGCTGAAGCTTCTGCTTGTTCTTCGCGTACTTCTTCTGCAGTTCCTTCATCTTGGGCTGAAGTTCCTGCATCGCTTTGGTCGACTTCGTCTGACGTATCGTAACCGGCGTGAGCGCCAGCCTGACGACAAGCGTGAAGATGATAATGGCAAGTCCGAACTCCACCGCCTCCGGCAAAAGGCCGGATAGCGCAACGAGTCCGTTGAGCATGGGGCGCAGGATTATGACGTTCCACAGATTGGCCATCTACCTCATCACTCCATATCGAGCTCGAACGTGTACTCCACGCTGCGCGCAACCGGGTCGAGTGCCCAGAGCACGTTCGTCTGCGTCCGTACGAACATAGTGCCGTCATGATACGCAGGAGACGCTACAACTGCGGCATTACACGTCGTGGCCTTCTCGTTATCGGGATTGGCAATACGTGTCCCCCTGCCAGTGTCCTTATCCACCACGTACACGTCGCCATCCTTGGTCACAACTCCGAGCTGGCTGCCCATCACCAGCGGAGAAGTCGCGAGGGCACCGGATGCCTCGAACGGCTCGCCCCACACAGGACTGCCATCATTCGCGTCAAGGGCATACATCTTCCCATCCAGACATGGTGCGTATAGCACATCGCCCATCAGCAGCGGTGTGGCCCAGAACCAGTTGCCACCCTCAAAGCGCCACTCGGGAGTGGCCGAACCGGCGCGGACGGCCTGCAACTGGCGATCGAAGGAGGCCACGTAGATCACGCCATCCCGGACAACCGGTGAAGACACGAACCCGACGTCTCCCGTGTATGACCACGACTGCACTTCACCCGTGACAGCGTCCAGTGCATACAGATGTCCATCGTACGTGCTGATGTAGAGAACGCCGTCTTCAACAGCGGGTGTCACCCACAACTTGCCGTCAAGCCTCTCGGACACCCATAGTTCATCACCGTAAAGCCTGTCGATGGCATACACCGTGCCATACGTGCGCCTTTTCTCTGTTACCGAACTGCACACGTAGACTGTGTTCCCCACGATGGTAGGGCTGCCAACCACGGGCCCGAGTCTGTCATCGTCTCGAGGGTAGATCCATTCGCCGGACCTTACCTGGGGAAACGCGCTACTCTCAGCGCGGGCACCTGCGTCAAGCATCAGCACCTGACCTTCATAGGTCCCGACACAGAGGTGGCCGTCGTTGAGGACCGGGGTGCCGTACACGGTGGATGCAACCTGCGACGCGCTGCACCCGAATCCACTCCGTGACTCGTGAGTGATTGAATACTCCCACTCGCCGGGCGCAGGAAATGCTGCGTTGGTAGCCCGCAATTCGGTGTCCAGTGCAAGGATTCTGCCATCTGCTGAACCGACGTACAGAGTCTCACCATTGCTCACAATGCCTGAGAAACCCTGAGGAGCCTGATTGGACATGCACCCTGATAGGACTGCGACTCCAACCACGGCAGCGAAAATAATCCCAAATCGAATTGACTTCATCGAATCAACATCCACCAATGCGAATCTCTAAGATTACGGGACCGGATCATAGTGCGACGGTGAAAAGGGATGACAACGCGCAATTCTGGCTACTCCAAGACGCCCGCCCTTCAGCAAGCCATAGCGCTGGATCGCCTCAGCAGTATACTCGGAACAGGTAGGTTGAAAGCGACAGCGATGAGGTGTGACCTCAGAGACTGTCCTCTGATACGCCCGGATCAGCGCAATCGCCTGCGCGGTGAGTTTCGACGACCACACCCGCCCTGGCGAGGAGCCGACGAAGCTCTTGTTCGACGTCTTGATACTTAGCTCCACGTATACTCGGCCGGGCAACAACCACAACGTCCCATCCCGGTACGAGTGCCCGGATTCTTACTGCCTCACGGATTAGCCGTTTCGCGCGATTGCGCTGAACGGCACCACCAACTTGCTTGCCGACAACCAGACCGAGCCTGCTGAGACCAAGACCGTTGCGCAAAACTCGCACAACGATTAAGTCACCCGGATAACCGCGTCCTCTGCGAAAGACCGCCGTGAACTGCTCGCGCCTGGCAAGAGACCACGGTCTTCTCATCCACAAGGCTAGACGGGAGTGAGCTTCCAGCGCCCCTTCTGTCGTCGAGACTTCAGAACACGCATACCACCCCTGGTAGAGCTCTTGGCAAGGAAACCAAGCTTTCGCTTCCGTGGGATTCTCTTGGGTTGATAGGTTCGTTTTGGCATGCGTAGCTCCTATGAACCAGACGGCGTCGCGGATGCCGTCCAACCAGTCTTCCAGATGTGGCTTGGCCCGTACGGGAGAAGCGCAAGGAACCTGGCCCGCTTGATGGCATGGGCCAAACGCCGCTGGTGCTTCGAGCATGCACGGGACTTGTGACGCGATGCTATCTTGCCACCGCCCTGGATGAACCTGGCCAGCAGCACCGTGTCCTTGTAGTCGATCTCAAGCTTGTCCGCACAGAACGGACATACGCGCGGCCTTCCACCGCGGAACTTCGATCTCCTTCTTCCGTACCGAAAATTCGCCATTCAAACACTCCTCAATACTGGTCAAAGGGCAGGTCACCGGGAGTGAGATCACCCTCCCCCGGGATCGGAGCTGCCCCCGAAGACTTGCCTATGAACACGACCCTGTCAGCAATCACATCAAGACTCGTACGCGTCTGCCCATCCTGGGTCTGCCATTCGCGTGCGTGGAACCTGCCCTCGACATACACCTGCTGACCCTTGGTCAGGTTCTGATTGGCTTGCTCAGCTTGCCGCCCGAATACCGTCACACGAAACCAATCGGTTTCGTCACGTGTCTCCCCCGAGGGAGTCGTACGCCGGTAGTTGGTCGCCATGCGAAAGGAAGTCACCGACTTTCCGTCGGGCGTATAGCGCATCTCAGGATCGGCACCAAGGTTACCGATCAGGGTAACCTTGCACAGAGAGGCCAACGACTACTTCCCCCTCTTGATGACGAGGTAGCGCAGGACGTCCTCATCGCTCTCCAGCTTCTCTCGCACGTCCTTGACATAGGACGGCTCAAGCTTGAACCGGAGAAGCGTGTAATTCCCTTCGATGTACTTCTTGATGGGATACGCCAGCCTGCGCGTGCCCCAGCGCTGCGTGTCTTCCACCGCGCCCTGGCGCTCGCTTATGAGCTGGCTCACACCATCGATCTTCCCCGCAACCGTATCATCGGCTACATCGGGTCTCACGATAGCTACGAGTTCATAGTCGCACATGGCGCACATTATAGCATGTCAGTACCCCGCGTGTAACCGCATCCCGAGAGCTTCGGGAAGTCCTTGTCTGACGATCTCCGCCGAAGTGGCTTCAACGTCATACACGACCCTGTGAAACTCGAATGTACACTCCCCTTCATCCAGCACGCCGTAGGCCGCACGAGAGTCCCCATCGCGCGGTTGCCCCACCGCACCAGGATTCAACAAGAGGCGACCCTGCGCAAGACTCACTGAGACGCCAGCCTGACACGGCAGTACTGAGGGCATCTCGAGCGAGAAGGCGGCAGCGCGGTGAGTGTGGCCCACAAGGCAATGCGTACAGGTACACACGGCACCCATCTCCGTCGCCAGTTGCGGTGATGTCACATACTCACTCGCCGGCTGACGCGGCGAGCCGTGCACCAGCATGAACTGCCCAATACTCAAGATATGAGGTAGCCCCTGGAGAAAGAGTGCATCACCCTCGGAGAGCTGACGGCTGGTCCACGCACAGGCTTCACGTGCCACCTGGTTGAACCACTCAAGTGGATAGCTGCCGACGGCACCCAGGTCGTGGTTCCCAGCCACACAGGCGGCATTCAACTCACGCACAATCTCGAGGCACTCGTGAGGGTGCGGGCCATATCCCACGATGTCGCCGAGCACCCACACGTCATCGTAGCCCGAGGCGTCAGCCAGCACAGCGTGCAACGCCTCAAGATTGGAGTGAATGTCCGCCAACACCAGGTGCCTCGACATCCAGTCAGCACTATACCACGCGTGCGGCGCCTTTCTTCATGCCGAGTCCACCCGATGCTATAATCGCGTCGATGAAGCTATCGTCCCTCGGCGAGTTCGGCCTCATCGAACTCATTCGCAAGGCCTCGCACGCTCCTGATGACGCCGCCACATCACCAGCGCCGCACCTCGTGGTCGGCATTGGCGACGACGCGGCTGCGTGGGAGTGCGACGACCGCATACAACTCGGGACCACTGACTCGCTGGTCGAAAACGTACACTTCACGCTTTCCACGACGTCCTGGCACGACCTGGGGCACAAGTCGCTGGCAGTCAACCTCAGCGACATAGCCGCGATGGGAGGTACCCCCACCTACGCGTTCGTATCGCTGTGTTGCCCTGCCGACGTTGACTCAGATGACGTCATGGCCTACTACGATGGCCTGCACTCGCTTGCCCGTAGGCACGGAGTGACTGTTGCCGGAGGCAATCTCACACGCTCGTCCGAGATTATGACCACCGTATTCGTCACAGGTGTGGCGGACCGGAGCAGCCTGATGAGGCGCTCGGCTGCCCAACCCGGGCAGCTTGTAGCCGTGACGGGCACCGTCGGGGGTGCGGCCGCCGCTGTCGCCGCGCTTAAACGCGGTCAGGAGCCACAGGACATTCCCTCCGCGCTCAGGGATGCGTTGTTGCGACCGGAACCTCGCGTCTACGAGGGCAGGATACTGGCAGGCTGCGGCATTTCCTGCGCAATCGATATCAGCGATGGACTTCTGGCAGACCTCCAGCATATCTGCGACGCGAGCAAGGTGGAAGCCACTGTCGAGGTTGAGAGAGTACCGGTGAATCCATCCATACCATCCGTCTCCACCGCGGAACGACTCGAAGCACTGCGGGGCGGTGAGGACTATGAACTACTGGTCATCGGCGATGCCGATGCCATTAAGGAAGCTGCAGGGAAGTTGAAGGTGCCTCTGACCATCATCGGACGTGTGACTAATACGTCGGCGACCGGTGGTATCGCAGTGGTGGACGGAGCCGGCACACGTTTTGACGCGAAGGGGCAGGGCTGGAACCATTTTCATATATGAATGAGGCAAGTCTCACCACCCTAAGCGAGTCCGGCACGAGCCTTCTCGGCCATGCCATCGGCACCATCGCCTTGCCCGGCGATGTCTTCCTCCTGTCGGGGGAATTGGGCACGGGAAAGACGTGCCTGATACGAGGGCTTGCACGCGGCTTGGATATCGAGCAGAGTGCATTCAGTCCGTCATTCGTGCTCGTCCGAGAGTACAGGGGCAGACTCACTCTCTATCACATGGACTTCTACAGGCTCGATGCGGATGCGGAGATTGTAGACCTGGGAATCGATGACTATCTGAACGGCGACGGCGTGTGCGCGATTGAATGGGCTGACAGGGCTGCGTGGCTGGCGCTTCGTGAAAGCCTCAAGGTCGAACTGGCATACTCCGAAGATGCGCCGGACTCCCGCACCGTCCGTCTTTCCGCCACCGGATATCGACACGAGCGACTGCTGAATGAGCTGAGGGAAGTCACGCTCAAGGACATCCAGTGGAACTGATACTCGATGTGTCGTCGGCAACTGCAACGGTTGCGTTTGCAGAGGAGGGACTGCTCACCTGGCGGGGAGAGCCCATTACAACACGTGACCATAGCACCATGATGCTTCCCCGGCTACTTGACGGACTCGCTGCACTTGACGCACGGACCGTGGACATTTCGCTCGTCATTGTGGCAACAGGACCGGGACCATTCAACGGCCTGAGGGTCGCTGTCTCCATCGCGAAGGGTGTGGCCCTTGGCGCAGGAGTACCTGTCGTGGCCACGGGCTCGCTTGAGGTGGAAGCGTGTCGCTATCCCACAGTTGGTGAACGGCTGCGAATCGTACTACGTGCAGGACGGACAACTCACGCCACTGCCTCATTCACCAGGACAGGCGATGCGTGGCAGCAGGACGAAGAGTCGCGCGTACTCGACACTGAAGAGGTGCTGTCTTTGCTTGGCCAGAGTGAGACTCTGCTCGGCGCTGATATCGATGACGCCATCGCGGAACGTCTGTCCGAGCACATCAGGGAGAGCCTCGTTGCCCCCCATTGCCCCCGTCTCTCCGCTCTCGCGGCACTTGGATATCGAAGAGCAATGAGTGGAGGGGTCGTTCCGGTGGCGGCGCTCCAACCTACGTACGCGCGTCCACCACACATCACCACACCACGTGAGAGGAGGAACTGAATGGACTTGCCTCAGCTTAAAGCCCCCGTGGGAGAGGAGACTCTCGGCCACTGCTTCGGATGCGGCGAGAAGAATCCGATAGGACTCCAATTGAGGCCCTGGTACGACGGTGAGAAGGTCACCGCAACGTTCACACCGACCATCAATCACGAGGGCTGGTTCAATATCACACACGGGGGAATCCTGTACTCAATACTGGATGAGATTACCGCCTATGCTGTTCTTTGCGGTGGATACAGCTTCGGCGTAACCGCCAAGAGCAGCATCCGTTTCCGAAACCCCTCGAACACGGACGAGCCATTGAATGCCTCAGCCTGGGTCACAAGGTCGACATCGCGCCTTATTGAGACCACGGGCGTGCTGGCGCGAGAAGACGGCACGGTTGTAGCCGAGGTTGAGTCTTCATTTCTGCTGGGCCAGCGCTGTAACAAAGCCTTCCTGTGGGACATGGACGGCGTCATCGTGGACTCGGGCGCGCCCCACTATCAGTCCTGGCGAGAGGCATTCGCACGCAGGAGCGTCGACTACAGCGAAGCCCAGTTCCAGGGACACTTCGGCATGCGGGACGACCTGATAATCAGCAAGGTTATGGGAGAGATGCCAGCGCAGGACGCCCGTGAGATAGAAGCCTACAAAGAGGCCCGGTACCGCGAGCTGATTGCCGACGGCGTCAGGGTATTCGACGGAGTGCTGCCGCTGTTGCAGGTAATGAAACGAGGGGGGTTCAGAACGGCGCTCGGGACCTCTGCTCCGCTCGAGAATGTGCAGGCGACCGCCTCGGTGACCGGTATCGACCGGTACCTCGATGCGGTGGTGCACGGCGGCGAGGTATCCGCCGGCAAGCCGAGTCCGGAGATATACCTGAAGGCTGCCGAGCGCATCGGCGCAGAGCCCGCTGACTGCGTCGTGTTCGAAGATGCACCTCACGGCGTTGAGGCAGCGAAGCGCGCCGGCATGAAGTGTGTGGCGATAGCCAACACCCATCCCGCGGATGAACTGGCCGCTGCTGACAGAGTAGTACAGTCGCTCACGGAAATCGACCTCGTCCAACTGATACGATGGATATAGCCGATAGTGAAAGGAGTACGGAGAACAGAATGGGAGCAACTACCACAGGAGAACAGACACTTGTACTGGTTAAGCCCGATGCGATGAATCGCGGACTGGCAGGAGACATCATTTCACGATTGGAGCGCAAGGGACTGAAGATCGTCGCGATGAAGCTTATCCAGATTGACGAAGCCCTCGCCGGACGCCACTATGAAGCACACACCGACAAACCGTTCTTCCCGAGCCTGGTTGAGTTCATCACCTCCTGCCCGGTCATCGCCATGGTTGTAGAAGGCAGAAACGCAGTCGATGTCGTTCGACAGACCATGGGGCAGACAGACTCCACCAAGGCAGCCCCCGGCACTGTCAGAGGAGACCTGGCGATGGACCTCCAGAACAACCTGGTGCACGGCTCTGATTCGGCGGAGAGTGCTGCCCGCGAGATAGGCCTGTTCTTCGTGAAGAGCGAGATACTGAACTACACCCGCAGCATCGACAAGTGGATGGGGAGCAAATAGCCGGGGCCTACTGAATCCGCAGCACAGGAACAGCGCTGACCCACAGCTTCTCAAGGCCGTAGAACTCGCGTTCGTCCGGCGCGAAGACGTGGATAACGATAGAACCGTAGTCGGCAAGCAGCCAGCCTGAATCGGCCGTACCTTCCTTGTGAAGGGGCATGATGTCGTAAAGCTTCAGTTCGTCGAGGATTGCTTCCCAGATGGCCCGTAGCTGGCGTTCCGAGTCGCCGCTGCAGATGAGGAAGTAGTCAGCAAAGGAACATACTGATCGAACATCAAGCAGAACGATGTCCGTTGCCTGCTTCTCCGAGGCAACATCAGTAGCGATACGCGCGATTTCTGCAGGTTCCAGCAACTACCTCCGCGTCGCATTATAGCACGGGCAGCAATGACCAAACGTCGACACGGCTCAGCCCGCTCGTCGTACTTTTCCTCACGTAGAGTAACCCCTGCTATAATGACGGGGTGCAAAATCTAACACCACGTAGCTGGCAAAGCAGTATCTACTACCTCCTCCTGTTCATCGCCGCTCTCACCCTGCTGGTCCTGTTCATGCCCGAGGGTTCCGGTCCCGAGGAAGTCGGCTTCACGGAATTCGTCTCGCATGCCAAGGAGGGTGAGGTCGATCGAATAGTACAGAAGGAGAGCACCCTCACCGGCTTCGCAGGAGACGAGCGCAAATTCACGGCAGACTACTACGGCAGCACGAATGATCTGGTCTCCATCCTCGAAGAGAGCGGGGTCACGGTTGGCGAAGGTGGACTCGCGCTCGAGGTAGAGGCCGGCGGACATGACTGGGGCCTCATCTTCATTCAGGTCTTCGTGCCGATCGGCCTCCTTGCGGCATTGTTCTTCTTCTTCTTCCGGTCTGCGAGGGGCGCGGGAAACCAGGCCTTCAGCTTCGGCAAGAGCCGGGCCCGCTTGAATTCGCCCGACAGACCCGTGATTACTTTCTCAGATGTTGCAGGAACGGACGAAGCCAAGGAAGAGGTTGAGGAAATCGTTGAGTTCCTGAAGTCCCCCGAGCGCTTTCATGCCCTGGGAGGAAGGATTCCACGGGGAGTCCTGCTCGTGGGCTCTCCGGGAACAGGGAAGACATTGCTGGCAAAGGCCATCGCAGGCGAAGCCCAGGTTCCGTTCTACTCCATCAGCGGCAGCGAGTTCGTGGAGATGTTCGTCGGCGTTGGCGCCGCGAGAGTCCGCGACCTCTTCGAACAGGCGAAACGGAATTCTCCGTGCATCATCTTCGTTGACGAAATCGATGCCGTTGGCCGACACCGTGGGGCCGGTCTTGGTGGCGGTCACGACGAGAGAGAACAGACCCTCAACCAGATACTGACCGAGATGGATGGTTTCGACACGAATGCCAAAGTAATCGTAATCGCGGCCACCAACCGACCCGACATACTTGATCCAGCACTCCTTCGTCCCGGCCGTTTCGACCGCCACATAGTCATCGACCTCCCCGACATCAAGGGACGCGAGGCCATTCTCAAGGTACACACGAAGGACAAGCCTCTCGAGGATGACATCAACCTCGATGTGATTGCGAGGGAGACTCCCGGGTTCAGTGGCGCAGACCTTGCCAATCTGTGTAACGAAGCTGCCCTGCTGGCCGCGAGGAGGAATCTCAAGAAGATCGGGACTCCCGAACTCGAGGATGCAGCGGACCGCGTCATGATGGGTCCTGAGCGCAGGAGCCGTGTTATCACCCGGAAAGAGAAGGAGATAACCGCCTACCACGAGAGCGGCCATGCCCTCGTGGCGCACATGCTCCCGAACGCGGACCCCGTCCATAAGGTATCCATTGTTGCCCGCGGGGTCGCCGGTGGATGGACCAAGACGCTCCCGACGGAAGACAGGGTGTACGTGTCCCGGTCTCAACTTAACAACCAGATCGCCATGCTACTGGGCGGACGCGCCGCCGAGGAGATGCATTTCGGCGACATCACCACCGGGGCCCAGAGCGACTTGCAGAGGGCCACACAGTTGGCCCGCCGCATGGTCACGGAATTCGGCATGAGCGAAAAACTGGGGCCACGGACCTTTGGGCAGCGCCAGGAGATGGTCTTCCTTGGAAAGGAAATCAGCGAGCACAGGGACTACAGCGACCGTGTTGCTGAGGAGATCGACGACGAAGTCCAGACTATCATGCAGACTTCGTTCGACCTGGCGAAGGACATACTCCGCCAGAACGAATCGAAGCTCAAGGACATGGCCATGGAGCTGATTGAGTTGGAGACGCTGTCCGAACCGGATCTCGTGCGCATCCTCGGACCTCGCCCCCAGGAATCCGCCGCGGCGTAGGCCTCGCAGCCAGGAGAGACAACAGAACGGCTCGCCGGGACTAGCTTCCCAGGCGAGCCGTTTCTTCTTCGATAACCGCCTCATCCAGTTTCACGAACAGCGGCTGCACATCTCCCAGCAACTGCCCTGGTTCGGGCCGTACGGCCTTCCACCCGCGTGAGAGAGCCGTATCTTCAAACCCCAGCGACACGCTGAGCTTCTCCGAACTGAACGGCAGATAAGGATACAGAGCGGTGCTCAAGACTGAGAGCACACAGAGTACCGTGTAGACGGACCGTGCCGCCTCATCGCGAGATTCCTTGATAGCCTTCCACGGTGCCTTGTCGTCAAGGTAGCGGTTCGCCTTCTGGGCCAGCGACATCGCACTGCGCAGCCCTTCACGGAAGCTACACCTGCTCAATGCGTCCGACACCTCCGCCAGTGTTCTGTCAGCCTCCGAAAGCAACTGGAGACTGTCCTCGTCGAGCTCGCCCGGCCGGGGCACCCTTCCCTCGAAGTGGCGCTTCGAAAAGGTGAGCATGCGGTGCGCGAGGTTTCCATACGTAGCCACCAGTTCGTCGTTGTTGCGATTGACGAACTTCTCCCACGAGAAGTCGCTGTCCTGCACCTCCGGCATCACAGCCGCGAGGTAGTAACGCAAAGGGTCGGGTTCGTAGCGCTCAAGATAGTCCGTGAGCCATACCGCCCAATTCCGACTGGTGGACAGCTTGTCACCGGAGATCGTGAGGAACTCATTCGCCGGCACATCATAGGGTAGGTCGAGTCCGCCATAGGCCATGAGCGTCCCGGGCCAGCTCAACGTATGGAAGAAGATGTTGTCCTTGCCGATGAAGTTGTAGATGCGAGCCCCACCCTTCCAATAGCGCTCCCACGCGCTGTCATCGCCCTGCAGTTGCGCCCACTCCTTGGTCGCCGACAGATACCCGATGACCGCTTCGAACCAGACGTATATGCGCTTGTTCTCGAATCCCTCGACGGGTACCGGCACTCCCCACTTGATATCGCGTGTGATGGCCCGGTCTCTGAGACCCTCATTGAGGAATCGCTTCGTCGCTCCCATGACATTCTGCCGCCAGTGAGTCTTCGTGGACACCCATTCACTGAGCTGTTCCTGCAAGGCTGAAAGCCTGAGAAAGAAATGCTCCGACTTCTCAAACCGTGGCGTCCCGCCGCATATGGAACACCGCGGGCTACCAAGGTCGACAGGGTCCTGCGGCTTGCCGCAGGCTTCACACTCATCTCCCCTTGCGTTCACATTGCCACAACTCGGGCAGGTTCCCTGCACATACCTGTCGGGCAGGAAACGGTCACACGTCGGGCAGTAGGCTTGCAGTACCCAGTCGCGATAGAGGTAGTCTTTCTCAAGGAGCTTCAAGAAGATGTCCTGCGTCACGTCAGCATGGTTCCTGGTGCCGGTCGTCGTGAACAGATCGAAAGAGATGCCCAGGCGTTCCCAGCAGTCGAGAAACTCTGCGTGGTACTTCGCTGCGATCTGCTCCGGAGTGGTGTTCTCTCGTTCCGCCCGTATTGTAATCGGCGCACCATGCTGGTCGCTTCCAGAAACCATGATGACTTCATTGCCGACAATGCGGTTGTACCGGGCAAAGATGTCGGCAGGCAGATACGCACCGGCAATCTGTCCTAGATGCAGGGGACCGTTGGCGTAAGGCCATGCGACACCAACATGGATGCGATCAGTCAAGCTAACCTCCTCAGGAACGGGTCTTCGAAGCTTTGTGGCGGCATGTCCACAGCGCTCTCGACAGGGTAACATTCGATTATAGCTGAGGCGCTGCCCACACGCCACTGCTTACCTTGACTCACCTTAGGTCGCGCTGTATATTTGCTTTCACTTTTAACTACTGGAGGATCCATGGAGTATCCGAAGTTCAAGGAGATGGAGAGAGCCTACGGTTTCGATGAGGTTGCTCTCGTACCTGGCGATGTGACAGTTAACCCTGAGCAGACCGATATCAGCTTCGTGGTCGGTCCTCACGAGTTCCAGGTCCCGATCCTTGCTTCTGCCATGGATGCCGTCGTCAGTCCCGCCACGGCCATTGAGTATGGAAAGCTTGGTGGCCTGGCAGTATTGAACCTTGAAGGCGTGCAGACACGGTACGACGACCCGGATGCCATCCTTCAGAAGCTGGCCGATACACCACAGAGCGAGGTGACGGCGCTTCTTCAGAAGCTCTACAAGGAGCCCATTCGCGACGAGCTTGTTGCGAAGCGGGTGGAGACCATCAAGAAGGGCGGTGTTGTGTGCGCCGCTTCGGTAACGCCAGCCAATACCAAGCGCCTCGCTCCATTGGCCAAGGACGCAGGTCTGGACATACTTGTCGTGCAGTCAACGGTCACGACGGCCACGCATACCTCCAAGAGTGCCCGCGGGCTCGTCCTGTCCGAACTGTGTGAGCAGGTCGGCATACCGGTCATAGTGGGTAACACGTGTAGCTACGGAGCCACCCTTGACCTGATGCGGACAGGTATCGCCGCTGTTCTCGTGGGCGTTGGTCCGGGTGCGGCGTGCACGTCACGTGAAGTGCTTGGCATAGGCGTGCCGCAGGTCTCGGCGACGTCCGAGTGCGCAGCCGCGCGAGAGGCCTACCTGAAAGAGACCGGCAAGTACGTGACCATTATCACGGACGGCGGTTTCCGTGTCGGCAGTGACGTGTGCAAGGCCTTTGCCGCTGGAGCAGACGCTGTGATGATCGGTTCTCCCCTGGCGCAGGCCATCGGTGCGCCGGGACGTGGCTACCACTGGGGAATGTCACATCCACATCCCGCGCTACCAAGAGGCACCAGGGTGAAGGTCGGGAGCGTCGCATCCCTCGAGCAGATACTGTTCGGCCCGACGTCCGTCACGAACGGGACGCAGAACTTCGTTGGCGCGTTGAGAACCAGCATGGGCATGTGCGGCGCCCGGAACGTACGAGAGATGCAGCACACCAGGATGATAATCGCGCCATCCATCAAGACGGAGGGCAAGTACCTCCAGATGGTGCAGGGCGCCTAGCACATGAAGGCCGGGCACAGCGGCGTCCGGTCATGGTATACACACAAAACGGGAGGCCGCCATACCGGCGGCCTCCCGTTCTCACTTATTCCCACGGCCTATTCGTCTTCTTCCTCGTACTCCTCTTCATCAGGCTCAGCCTCAGGGTGCACCGGACCGACGGCCCCAACAAGTGAGACGGTCTCATCCCGCCGGTGAGTACGCATCCGTTTGGCGGTCGATTCGAGAGCGCCACGCAACGCGGCGAGCACTTCCACATCTGCCTCAGCGGGCACCACCAGTGCGTCAACACCTGCGCGGAACAACGCGACCAGGGCGTCCTCCGGCAACTCACCATCGACCTTCACAACGACAGGACGATTGGCAAGCAGCCGGATCCGCCTGAGCTCGACACAGCCGGCTACCCTCGTCGGGTCAATCTCATCGATGGGAACAAGAACGGCTTCCGCCCCCAACTCGGCCACTGCTCTGACTCGTCCCGCTTCGTCGCCTGCTGTCCCAATTGCGACCCAACCGACAGTCTCCGACGCGATAATCTCTGCAGGCGCGTCTGGCCCGACAATCAGGAAGTCGCACGCTCCGGCAGCCTCAACGGATGCCTCTTCACTCGCGGGCCAACAGCCACAAGACGCCCCAATCGCACCAGCAGACCGACAGTCTTCCACGCAGCGAAACACGAGGAAGTCCGACAACGAGCGTGCACGTGCTGCCACGTCGTCGCCAGGGTACTTCTCAAACAGCGCGAGGACCAGCATTCGTCGCTCGACGATCGGGCTCGTCGAGAACGCAAAGCCGATGGGGGCTGATCGCCTGTGAAGGCTCGATAGGCTTTCGGCAAGCTTACTCAAGTGAAATCTCCTGTTTCTCTTCGCTCAAGGGGCGCAACAGACCGGGCTGACCCCGGCACCGTGCGCCCCTGGCGTCGCTATGTCAACTCGTTCAATCGTCCGAAGCCGCGCTCGATTCTTCCACTTCGGACTCACCCGCTGTCTCAGCCGCAGCCACAGCCTCGCCTTCCTCAGCCGGCGCCTCCTCAACCTCGGGCCCGCGCTTGCGCTCAACCGCAATCTTCACAACAACCAGTTCCGGGTCATTGTGCACGGAGATGCCATCTGCAAGGCTCAAGTCCTTCACACGTATGGCATCGTTCGGCCCAGTCAATCCACTTATGTCAACATCAAGCCGGGACGGAAGCTGTGTCGGCAGACACTCAACGGTCAGCTCCGGCAACTCAATCTCAAGCTTGTTCGCCGTGTTCTCCAGTGCCGGCGCCTCTCCCGTGATGTGCACCGGGACCTCAACGGTCATCTTCTCCTTCGTACGCACCTGGTAGAAGTCCACGTGGTACAGGAGCCCCGATGACGGCTTCCGCTGGACCTCACGCACTATCACACTGCGAGCACGCTTCTCCCCGTCAATCTTGAGCCCAATCAACCTGGACTTGCCCGCATGCGCTATCACGCGCTCGATCTCTGTGGTTGCGCCTTGCAGCGCCTGCGACTTCACGCCGTGTCCGAACACATGGGCGGGGGTGACTCCTTCGCGACGCAGGGACTTGGTCTTCTTCCCGTACACGTCTCGCTTCTGTAATTCAAGCGGTATCGTTTCCATTGTGAGCCCTCCAGTAGCAGGTCCGTGCGCCCTATCAGCACACTGTCGAAACCTTATCGTAGCACCGGCTCAAGTTGGCATCAACAACGCGGCCTCTCCGCTCTTGCGCTGGATGATGCGACTACCTATCATTCCCCTGAGGAAAGAGGAGGCGCCGTCCGGACGGCGCGCACAATGGAGGTAAAGGACAATGACACAGGAGTATCTACTCCCCAGTCCACCTGCTCCCGCGATTCGCGAAGCCATGGCCAAGGCAGTTCAGCGTAAAGACAAGGGTCTGGAGGTCTTCGACTTCAGCAGCGGCAACATAGGTAATCTGATGGTCAGCCAGCCCGTCTTCTCCAGGATGGAGGTGGAGGTCTCAGACAGCGTCCTGCCCGACCTGCGGGCGATAGTCGAGGGGCTTCGTGACGGCATTGTTGCCTCGTACCATCCCATGCCCAAGGGTGTGGCATACTCGCCAACCGGCGGCACAGGTCCTATCCGTGCCCTTGTGGCAAGGTACTTCAGGGAACTGCACGGCGTTCCTGTCAGCGATGAGGACACAAACCACGTTATCGTCACGGCAGGCGGCCAGCAGGCCATGACCGCCGCGCTACGCTCGATAAAGCCCGGCACGCGTGTACTCATCCCACAGTGGGAGTACGGTCCTGCTTCTGGAATTATCCGCTCTCATGGCTGCGAGGAAGTCCGTGTGCGCATGGATGATGCGCTCGCCATAGACATGGACGATTTCCGCAGCAAGGCTACGCCCAACTCGGTCTGCTACGTCAGCATGCCCAACAACCCAACTGGCTTCATGTCGGTCGAGCAGCTGCGGGACATCACGAAGATCATGGTCTCTCACGGTGGCGGGGTGGTCTGGGACGCGCCGTACCTGCTCACGCTGTTGAGGCTCGAGGAAGGAAAGGCGCGCTTCGACCCCAGGCTCCTCCAGGAAACGCTGAACGAACTGAGAGAACTCGGAGAGGAGTTCCATCCTCATATGTGTATCCTCTCGAGCCTGTCCAAGTCCTGCCTCATCGCAGGCCTCAGATTCGGCTTCGCATATGGTAGCACCCAGTGGGTCGACAACATGGAGGCGATAGTCGGCCGGGAGAATCTGAGCAGCCCGACGCCTTCATTCATCGCCGGCACCGAGGTCCTCCGCAGGTTCCTCGACCAACCGAAGAGCTACGAGTGGGTCTGCCGTGTACTTGCCGACCGCCTCACATTGCTCGTGGAAGAGATGGGTGATCATCTACTGCTTCCCGGAAACGGTCTGTTCGGTGCCCTTTACGTACTCGTCAAGACTGGCGATCAGCCGTGCAAGCCGTTTGCCGACCGTCTCATCGAGGAGAGCGGCATCGTCACAGTGCCGTGCAACCAGTTCTACGGTGGCGAGGCTCACGCGGTAAGGCTGTCGCTGGTATCGGTACCGTGGAGCGAAGGTGAGGAAGGCTGGCGAGCGAGTGTGGCGGCACTGAAATCAGCCATGTCACAGTAACGCCAAGCAAGCACACGCGCCCGTACATCTCACAGACCCCCGGGCGCTGTTCCGAAAGACAGCGCCCGGTTCTTCCTCCGGATGCTCGCGAAGGGGCAGGTTTACTTCGCTCTGCGTCCACGACTATAATTGCCATCTGGAGGTGACTGGTATGAGTGAAACACTGGCCCTCGTCGAGCAGATCCTTGACGAGCACAAGCAGATAAGCGGCAGCTTCGATAAGCTGGGCAGCATCAGCAGTGACGCCGCAGCTGCTGCTGAACTCGGAAGTCAGAAGACCAGGGACTACTTCGTGCCGAAGAGTCTGGACGACAAGGGTGAAGGAATCCATCGCTGGAAGGCCATGCTTGAAGCCATCGAGGAAGGGCTGAAGTCGCACTTTGAGCGCGAGGAAACGGCGCTCGTCGCCGCCTTCCGGCGCGAAGGGACTCCCGACCTCGCCGATGCGCTCGACAAGCTCCTGGCCGAACACGCCACGATAAACCAGCACATAGCCAAGCTCCTCAAGGATGCGGACGACATCGCCTCCGGAGGGAGAATGATCGAAGTCTGGGAAGGCTCCGGATGGGGCATGAAGACCAATGTCGAGAAGCTTCGCGACGAAATAATGGCTCATGCCGAACGGGAGACCGTACTGCTCGGCAGGATGAAGGACCACCTGCAGAGATCATAGCCCAACACAAGAGAGCGCACCGAGGGTGCCTGGCGACCATTGCCACAGGCACCCTCTTCTGTTTTACTGGCCACGCTATAGAACAACGTCCGGGGCAAACCCCAACGCTCATGCACAGTGCCGTGCTGCCCCATTTCAGGTTTGAACAGACGGGAAGGAGGATGCAATGCGTACTCGAGTGATTTCCCTTGTAGTATCCGTGATGGTACTGGCGTCATCGATGCTCGGTTGCAGCGGAGGAGGAGGGCCCGACCCGATTGTAGTGGGCTCCAAGATTGACACCGAGGGAGCGCTGCTTGCACACACAATCATGCTTCTCCTGGACGACGCAGGTATCGAGGTTGAGGACAGGTCGAGCTTCGGTCCAACGCAAATCGTGCGCAAAGCCCTCATCAGCGGGGAGATAGACCTGTATCCGGAGTACACAGGGAACGGTGCATTCTTCTTCGAAGGGACTGACCCCGAGGTCTGGAAGGATGCCGAACAGGGTTACGAAGAGGTGGCGAGACTCGACCTGGACACGAACAACATCGTCTGGCTGCAGCCGGCCCCGGCAAACAACACCTGGGCCATAGCCGTGCCACGTGCGCTGGCCTCTTCAGAGAGCTTGTCCACACTCGACGACCTCGCTGACTACGTCAATGGCGGCGGCGAATTCAAGATAGCCTGTTCCGAGGAGTTCGTGACCAGTCCCATGGCGCTGCCCGCGTTCCAGGAGGCCTACGGATTCGAGCTGACCGACAGCCAGTTGCTCGTCCTGTCAGGGGGAAATACTGCGCAGACAGAACAGGCAGCCGCACAGGGTACCGACGGAGTCAACGCCGCGATGGCGTACGGAACTGACGGCTCACTGAGCGCGCTGGACCTTGTCGTCCTGTCGGACCCTCGCGGCGCGCAGCCCGTTTACCAGCCTGCTCCGATAGTGCGCGGTGAGGTCTTCGAGTCCTATCCTGAGATTGCTGACATACTGGCACCGGCATTCGAGTCGCTGACGCTCGAGACCCTGCAGACCCTCAACGCCAGAATCGCCTTTGAGGGACAGGACGCGGGAGATGTTGCCCTCGATTACCTGACTCAGCAAGGCTTCTTGTAGGGAGGCGCGTGCCCGCGGAGCCGAACGTCTCACACGCAAAGCCGCGGTGTAGCTGCGTCGCACTGCTGGGCGCGGCGCTCGGCGTTCTTTCTCTCGCGCTGCCGTGGCTCACACTGCGCACCAGCCGCCTGGCGGCCGGGGAAGGAGTACTCCTCTGGGACGTCGCCGGACCGGCGGTGGTCGCCGTTGTAGCGCTCGGATGGTTCGCGGCACTGGTTTCCAGTTTCGATGCCAACACGCAACGAAGGGCCCTGACACTGGGTGTCTGCGGCACACTACTGGCACCCCTGACCCTGCTCATTGCCGGCTCGGGCTCTACGAGCCTGTTGTCATCGGCGGAGGAGTTCGCAAGGTCTTCGCTCGGACCGGGCATCTGGGTCGGACTCATCGCGACCTACGTGCTGTTGCACACTGCAAGACAGAGTCTTGGCGCTCAACCGTTTCTTCGCAACGTTTTCACATGGGCCCCGCTTGCGACCATAGTGGCCATCGGCATGACAGGAGCGTACAACGACCTGTCTCTAGCGCGTGAGTTCAGCGGCAACGAGAGTCGCTTTGTGCAGGAGGCGCTCACTCACATCGCTCTCAGTCTCGGCAGTGTCGCAATCGGCGCCTGCATAGCGGTGCCTCTTGGCATTGCCGCGACCAGGAGCCGTAGGGCAGAACGCCCCATCTTCATCATCGCAAGCGCGATTGAGACCATTCCAAGTCTCGCCCTGTTCGGGCTGATCATCGCACCTCTGTCCGCATTGTCCTATGCCTACCCCGCCTTGAGGGAAGCCGGCATTCGCGGGGTCGGCATCACGCCGGCACTCATCGCTCTTGTCCTCTACTCGCTGCTTCCCATCGTACACAATACCTACGTCGGACTGAAGGAAGTGAGCCCCGCAGCCATGGATGCAGGCAGGGGCATGGGGATGAGCCACGCACAGCTCGCCCGCCGAGTCGAGTTCCCGCTCGCAGCGCCTCTCATCGCAGAGGGCGTCAGGACTGCTTCTGTGCAGTCGATCGGCAACACGGCGGTAGCAGCCCTCATCGGTGCGGGTGGACTCGGCCACTTCATTTTCCAGGGACTGGGACAGGCTGCGCCGGACCTGATTCTGCTGGGCGCACTGCCCGTAATAGCGCTCGCCCTGCTCGTCGACATCATCATGCGCGCTGCCATAGCCGCGCTCACCCCGAGGGGGATGCATACGGAGGCCACCACTTGATAGCAATCGAGAATGTCACCAAGCAGTATGGCCGGACTGTCGCAGTATCTGACCTCACGATGGTAGTCGGCGACGGCGAGCTCTGCGTTCTCATCGGCCCGTCGGGCTGCGGCAAGACCACCACTCTGCGCATGATTAACCGGCTCGTCGAACCAACCGACGGCCGCATCGTCATCAATGGCTCGGACAATCGCACCTCCCGGCCTGAGACGCTCCGCAGGTCCATAGGCTACGCCATCCAGAGCGTGGGTCTCTTCCCGCACATGACCGTGGAGCAGAACATTGGAGCAGTGCCTTCCATACTTGGATGGGAGCGCACTGCCATTGCGAAGCGTGGCAGGGAACTGCTGGAACTCGTCGGGCTTGATCCGGATGCGTACGCCGCCAAGTACCCGTCGGAACTCTCCGGTGGCGAGGCACAGCGCATCGGGGTCGCCCGGGCACTGGCCGCAGACCCGCCCATACTCTTGATGGACGAGCCATTTGGCGCAGTCGACCCGCTGACCAGGGAGATGCTGCAGCGACAGTTCATGGAGATTCAAACACGCCTCAAGAAGACCATCGTGCTGGTCACCCATGATCTGGACGAGGCGATACGCATGGCAGACAAGGTCGCCGTTATGAGGTCGGGGTCACTCGTACAGTACGACACCCCCGAGATGCTTCTCTCTCAGCCCGCGGACAGCTTCGTACGCGATTTCGTTGGTGCAGACAGGGCGCTTAAGCGCTTGTCGCGGATACCCGTCA
>Ga0180432_10003467_pt1 | contig 22434 bp, 19 predicted proteins | sample SS_ome_10_FD_132414 | JGI IMG/M metagenome (GOLD analysis project Ga0180432, IMG submission 132414) | Hypersaline lake sediment archaeal communities from the Salton Sea, California, USA - SS_1_MS_2 metaG | ecosystem: Environmental > Aquatic > Non-marine Saline and Alkaline > Hypersaline >...
CCCTGGATCCACAACGCTTTCGAGAACGCCTCCACCACGGCATCCGGTGCCGAGGCGATGTACCGCTCGCTGGTTCGTCAGGGCAAGATCGATGACCAGGGTACGAAGTTCCTGGTCATCGGCGGCGACGGCGCCACCTACGACATCGGTCTCCAGTTTATCTCGGGGGCCTTCGAACGCGGACACAGGCTGGTGTACCTCTGCCTCAACAACGAGGCATACATGAATACCGGTATCCAGCGATCGAGTGCCACGCCCCATGGTGCACACACGACGACGTCACCTGCCGGCCGTGTCATTCCCGGCAAGCGCCAGTGGCGCAAGCCCATTACGCGTATCATGGCTGCCCACGATATCCCTTACGTCGCCCAGGTCTCGCCTCACAACTGGCGCGACTTGATGACCAAGACTCAGAAGGCCTTCGCTGCCGACGGCCCGGCATTCCTGAACGCTCTGAGTCCTTGCCCCAGAGGCTGGCGTCACGACTCGAGCCAGAGCATTCAGATCGCCAAGCTGGCAGTGGATACCTGCTACTGGCCGCTCTACGAGGTCGAGAATGGTGAGTGGAAGCTGAACTACAAGCCGCGTGAGAAGAAGCCGGTGGCCGACTGGCTTCGCACGCAGGGGAGGTTCCGCCACCTGTTCAAGCCGGAGTTCGAGCACATCGTCAAGGAGCTTCAGGCCAAGGTGGATGAGGAATGGGAGAAACTGCTCGTCCGCTGCGGCGAGAAGTAGGCCGCCTACGAAGGGGTAGCGATGCGGACGCAGAGCTACCCCTTCTCGATGTGTAGCACTGCGCGTCAGCCCGGTTGTTACCGGATGCGATCGGTGCTCACACGGAGGCAAGACTCAATGGGAGCAGTCTACCAGTCCGGCCATCCATTGATCAAACACAAGCTCACTCTGCTGCGCAGCGCAGACCTGGGACCCAAGAAGTTCCGCGAGTTGGTCCGCGAGATCGCGATCCTTCTGGCCTATGAAGCTACTCAGGACCTGGGACTGGAGGAGACGACGGTCACCACGCCTCTCGCTGAGACTGTCGGACACCAATTGACCGACAAGATTGGCCTGGTGCCAATCCTGCGTGCAGGGCTCGGAATGGTCGAAGGCGTCTGGGAGATGATGCCAACGGCCGAGGTGTGGCACATCGGCCTGTACCGAGACCATCAGACCCTCGAGCCCGTCGAGTACTACAACAAACTGCCTATCCACCCCACCGTGCAGGTTTGCCTCATCCTCGATCCGATGCTCGCCACCGGAGGCTCGGCAGTGGCAACCGTCGACATCCTGAAACGCTGGGGTGCCCGACGGATCAAGTTCCTGGCCATCATTGCCGCTCCGGAAGGCCTGGACCGCCTGCGGAAGGCGCATCCCGACGTCGACGTGCACGTGGGAGCCGTCGACGATCACCTGACTCCCCCCCCCACCGGTCCCGATGATCCCCCAGAGGGGTACATCATCCCGGGCCTTGGAGACGCGGGGGACAGACAGTTCGGTACTGCCTGACACGGAGGGCTTGCACATGCCGTTTCCGCTCCTCGCCGCCGTTGTCTTCGGAGTTGCGGCCCTGCTTGCCGCCACCGTCACGCCGCTGGCTCGGCGCATCGGTCTAAGGTATGGCATCGCCGACGCTCCAGGAGGGCGGCGCAGGCACACCGGGCTGGTGCCACGCGTGGGAGTCATCCCACTCTATGTGGCCTTCTGCGCCGCCATCCTCCTGACGCGTGGCTTCCCGAGGGACGACCCCGAGGAGTGGCTACGCGTGACCGGCATACTTGTGGGCGCGACGATCGTGTTGGTCGGAGGGCTGTTGGACGACAAGCTGCAAGTCGGTCCGGCTGCAATGATCGCAGGAGTTGCGATCGTAGCCTCGTCGGCCATCCCCTTCAAGATCTTCATAGAGGTGTTCAACAACCCCCTCACCAACCAGCAAGTATGGCTGGAGTGGTACGGCATGGTGCCCCTGACCCTATTCTGGATCATGGGCTGCATGGTCACCGTCAACCTGCTTGATGGCCTTGACGGTCTCTCCACGGGGGTAACGGCCATCGCCTCCCTTGTGCTGTTCGTGCACATGCTGAGGCTCGAACAGTATAGCACGTCCCTTCTTCCGCTTGCTTTGCTCGGTGCGACGCTGGGCTTCCTGCCCTACAATCTCCATCCGGCCAGGATATTCCTGGGCAGCGGGGCCTACTTCCTGGGCTATGCTCTCGGGACACTCTCTATCGTTTCGGGGGCCAAACTTGCCACCCTTCTTCTCGTCATCGGCGTACCCATTCTGGATGTCGCGTGGCAGTTGTTCGATCGCTGGAGAAGGGGCCAGCCTCTGGGATTGGGAGACCGAGGGCATCTGCACTTCCGCCTCCTCGATCTGGGGATGTCTCAACGCACCATCGTCTCGCTCTACTACCTGCTCACTGCAGTTCTGGGGGGTGTGGCCTTGCTGGTATCCTCCCGTCTCCTCAAACTGGCAGTCATTCTGATCGTCGTCGTAGCAGTCACTCCTCTGCTTGCTTTGCTGTCTCGCAGACAGCCCGCTGCCTCCGCCGCAACATCATCTGAACCAGGGCAATCGCCGCCCGAGGAGTAGCCACACCAGCACCTCGATCGCCAACAGCATGGCCAGCACAACCAGGTCCACAACAGCCGTGAGCCCGAAGGCCCAGGTCAAGTAGCGCACCGCGGCCGCGCCCAAGCCAACCACGGGATCTGGTACCCGACGGATTCCCCCCACGAAGTAGAAGAGAAGCGCCACCGCCGCCCCGTACAGCAGGAGGGGACCCCACGGACGACGATCAGACTCGCTCGGCAGCATCGCGTTGCTGACAGCGAAGATCAGATAGAGCCAGATCCAGGCATCCGGTGCGGTCAGACACTGGTGCACCCACCCGGGAACATCGGCCATTCCTCCGGCGGAGAGCACTTCCAGGCCCAGCCGGTAGCGAGCTATGCACAGGATCAGACCGCTCCCCGTCACGAGCGGCGCAACGCCCACGAGACTCTCTCGAAACGGATCGGTCTTCGCGATCTGGACTGCGCCCATCTCAATGCGCTTCCCGTCTCGCGTGGACTTCGGCCCGAGGGACACCGCACCAACCCGTACCCCCAGCAGCTTGGCCGACACCCAGTGGCTCAACTCATGTAGAAGAACGCCTGGCAGCAACACGATGTAGAGAAGCAGGAAGGCCCACTCCTCCCTGCGAGTCACCAAGTAGATCGCTCCCGGCAGATGCTGGTTCAGAGCCCTTCGTACGGCCACCAGGCATAGCACGAGAACGAGCAGGACCAACAGCGGTTCCCAAGAGCCCAGCAATCCGACCAGCCCCCCTTCTTGGTCCTACTCTGTCCAGACGCTGCGGGACGCGGACCTGGTGGAATAGGCCGCTAGGCCATCCGCAACATGCGCCACACAGCTAGCAGCAGCCCAATGGCCACTCAGTCCTAGACCCCCTTAGCCTCAGCCGCCTTCTTGGTGATCTCAACGAAATCGGCCGCTTTCAGGCTCGCCCCCCCTACCAGTGCCCCATCGATGTCGGGCTGGCTCATGAACTCAACGATATTCGAGGGCTTGACGCTTCCGCCGTACTGCACGCGGACGGCCTGAGCAGTCGACTCGTCGTACAGGTCTGCGATTGTTCCCCTGATCGTCAAGCCAATGATACTGTTCGCCAGAGCGCCTGTGGCTGCCTTGCCGGTTCCTATGGCCCATATCGGCTCGTACGCCACGATCATCTTGCTCACCTGGTCCGTGTCGAGACCGGCCAGTCCCTCCCGGACCTGACGAGACACGAAGCTGTCCGTCTCGCCTGCCTCGTTCTGCTCCAGGTTCTCGCCCACGCACATTATTGGCACCAACCCATGAGAGAAGGCAGCGTGTACCTTCCGGTTCACGGTCTCATTGGTCTCACCGAAGTAGGTCCGCCGCTCCGAGTGGCCAATGATGACATAGTCGCAGAGCGCCTTGAGCATCAGTGGCGACACCTCGCCGGTGAAGGCTCCCTGCTCTTCCCAGTGCATGTTCTGGGCTCCAAGCTTGATCGCTGTTGGGCCAAGCAGCTCCGCCACGGAGGCCAGTGCCACAAAGGAGGGAACAACTATCCTCTCCACCCCCTTGATGTCGCCAAGTCCTCGCCGCATCTCTCGGACTAACTCGACCGATTCCTCGACCGTCTTGTGCATCTTCCAATTGCCAGCTATTGCCGGTGTACGCATGATCAACCTCCACTCCGTCTTAGATGCTCTGAGTTATACCACAGGTGAACAGTCTTGACAAAACAAAAGTGCCCCTGCTCATGGCAGGGGCACTGCTGACAAAGCGTCTTAGGGATAGATACCTCGGGTCATCACTGCTTCAGTGACTCTCTCGATCGCCAGGATGTACGCCGCGATCCGCATGTCAACGCCCTTCTTCTCAGAAATGGTCCGAACGTCCTGGAAGGCTCTCACCATGATATCCTGCAGCCGAAGATTGATGTCTTGCTCGCTCCAGAAGAAGAACTGGAGTCCCTGAACCCACTCGAAGTAGGATACGGTGACGCCTCCCGCGTTGGCCAGGACATCGGGAATCACGAACACGCCCTTGTCCGTCAGGATTCGGTCTGCCTCCGGGGTGGTAGGGCCGTTCGCTCCCTCCGCGATGATCTTGGCCTTGATGCGGTCGGCGTTCTCCGAGGTGATCACCTTCTCCAGAGCCGACGGCACCAAGACGTCGCACTCCAGCTCCAGTAGCTCCTCATTGGTGACCGAGTCCGTTCCGGGATAGCCTACGACCGAACCCGTCTCGCTCTTGAACCGCTTGACGTCCCGAGCATCGAAGCCCCGGGGATTGTAGATTCCGCCACGACTATCGCTGGCGCCCACGATCTTGCAGCCTATGTCCTGCAGCAGATACGCGCCTATGCTCCCCACATTGCCAAACCCCTGGACCACAACCGTGGCCCCCTCGATCGGCATGTCTCTGTGCGCAAGGGCCTCCCGAACGGTGAACATCACCCCGCGCCCCGTAGCTTCCGTTCGACCCAGGGAACCACCAACCTGTATGGGCTTGCCCGTGACCACCGCCGGAACAGTGTAACCCTTGTGCATGCTGTAGGTATCCATGATCCAGGCCATGATCTGGGGATTGGTGTTCACATCCGGCGCTGGGATGTCCCCCCCGGGGCTCATGATCACGGATATCTCGGTAGCATAGCGACGCGTCAGATTCTCCAGCTCATGGAGAGACATTTCCTTGGGATTGCAGATCACGCCACCCTTGGCACCGCCATACGGGATGCCCACAACAGCGCACTTCCAGGTCATCCACATGGCCAGCGCTTTCACTTCGTCCAGCGTGACACCCGGATGATACCGAATGCCGCCCTTCGTGGGGCCGCGTGCAGTGCTGTGGTGTACTCGGTACCCGGTGAATATCTTCACCGATGCGTCATCCATCTTCACCGGGAAATGCACCGTCAGCTCGCGTTTGGGCTTGCGCAGCATGTCGACGATGCCCGCCTTGATGTCCAGGTATTCCACCGCATTATTGAACTGCTCTACGGCAATCTCGTAGGGGCTCTTGCCCTCGCTGCCAACCATACCTGCAACCCTCCTCTTCTCGTCATGGATCGAGGCCTATGCCGGCCCACCGTTGGGCCAATGGCCTCGCCAGGCGACCACCTGCATCTCGTCCGAAGGCTACCCGATACGATCACCCCCTTGTGAGCATACGCATGTGCATGCACGATAGCGTGGACGGATACCGTCCCAATGATCCTGCTTATGTAAGGCACCAGCGTGCCTAGGTTGGTCACTCCCGCCGCAATTCCAGCCGCTCCTTCAGGAGAGGACCGACAACCCCCGGACTCGCCTGTCCGCTCGTGGCCCTCATCACCTGACCCATGAGGAATCGCAGTACCGCCTCCTTACCACCAAGGTATTGTGCAACAGGACCAGGATGCTTGTCAAGGACTCCCTCCACCACACTGGTGAGCTCCTCTTCGTCGTCGATCTGGACCAGTCCCTTGTCAGCGACGATTTGACCTGCCCCTTGGCCGGAGTCAAACATCCCCTCAAACACCGACTTCGCCACCGTGGAGTTGATCTGGCCGCGGTTCATCAAGACGAGCAGCTCCACCAATTGCTCCGGCCGCACCTGCACCTCGGCGATTCCGGTGCCCTCAGCCCTCATCAACCGGAACAGCTCCCCCACGATCCAGTTGCAGATAGACTTGGGGCTCGGTGCCGAGTCGCCCTCGGCGTCAACCATTCTGCTTGCGTAGGCGACAGCAGACTCAAAGTACCGCGCCACCTCACGATCGGCTGCCAACAATGCAGCATCGTAGCTCGATAGACCGAAGCCCTCCACGAGCCGCTCTCGCTTGGCAGAGGGGAGTTCCGGCAACCGATCTCGGATATCAGCGATCCAGTCGGGATCGAGCACAAAGGGAGGTAAATCGGGCTCGGGGAAGTAGCGATAGTCGTGGGCGGATTCCTTGCTGCGCTGGAACACCGTGCGTCCGGTGTCCTCATCCCACCCCATCGTGACCTGTTCGACTCTCTGGCCTGTCTCAAGCAGCGCCAACTGGCGGTCAACCTCATACTGCAGAGCCCGTTTGACCGAACGGAGGGAGTTGAGATTCTTGACTTCCACCTTCGTGCCGAGTGTGTCACTGTCCATTGGCCGGAGGGAGACATTCGGCTCGCACCGCATTGCCCCCTCCTCCATGTTCCCGGTGCTCACCCCAAGGTAACGCAGTATGGTGCGCAATTCACTGAGGTATTGCCGGGCTTCCTCCGGGGAGTGAATGTCAGGCCGGCTGACGATCTCCAGTAGAGGCACGCCCGCCCGGTTGAAATCCACCAGACTGTGATCGCCCGTGTGCACCAGTCTAGCTGTATCTTCCTCAAGGTGTACGCGCTCTATGCCAATCCTGCGCGTAACGTCATCGGCGGTTACCTCCAGCCAACCACTCTCCGCGATAGGCAGATCATACTGGGAGATCTGATACCCCTTTGGCAGATCTGGGTACGGATAGTTCTTGCGATCGAAGCGAGAGACTCCGCCAGGAACACAGTGCAGAGCCAGACCCGTCATGAGGCCAAGTTCCAGTGCTCGGCGGTTCACTACCGGCAGTGCCCCTGGCATGCCAAGGCACACCGGGCAGACGAGGCTGTTGGGGGGTGCAGAACCATGATCAACTCCGCAACCACAGAACATCTTGGAGCTGGTCAGAAGGTGGACATGGACCTCAATCCCAATGACTACCTCGTACTCCAATGACACCCCCCTAGAAGAGGAATTGTAGCTACGGACTGTGCCATTATACCACATCGCGGACGAATGGCGAAAAGCCAATCTTGCCACGTCCGTCCGCTTCTGATATACTCGTCTCTGGCTGGGGCGGCCGAAGCCTAGCACTCATGGGCCGCCCCTTTGTGAAGACTCTCTTGAATCGGAGGCAGTCTTTGTCGAACAACACTACTCCTCTCATCCTGGTATCCAATGATGATGGCGTTCACTCGCCCGGACTCAGAGCCCTGGTCGAGGCGATCCGCGGCCTCGGCGAGATCCTCGTCGCGGCACCCAAGAAGCAACAGTCCTCGGTGGGACGGGGGTTCATTGGGGGCACGGGTGAAGCACGCCGGGAGGATCTCGGGTTCGATGACCCACTCGTCACAGTCTACTCCATTGAAGGCTCTCCGGCTCTCGCCACCCGCCACGGAGCACTTCTGCTGGCGTCGCGGAAGCCGAGCCTGTGTTTGTCTGGCATCAACTACGGAGAGAACCTGGGGGCCGGCGTCACCATCTCGGGTACTGTGGCAGCCACCATCGAGGCAGCCACCTTTGGGATCCCCGGCATTGCGCTCTCCCTCGAAGTCAGCGAGGAGCACCACTTCTCGTATGATGAGTCTACCGACTTCTCCATTGCCGCAGCCTTGGCCAGGAGGTTCACCTCGCGGATCCTGTCCCAGGGGATGCCGGCAGGCGTGGACATCCTCAAGGTAGACACGCCGCAGGATGCTACAGCGGACACTCCCTGGCGGGTGACGTGTGTCTCGCGGTATCCCTACTACTACTCCACCATCGGCCGCGACGCCGACGGTCGGAAGAAGTTCACCGGGTACGAGAGGAAGGTCGATCTGAACACCCTTGAGCCCGACTCCGACATCTACGCTCTCGCCGTAGATCGGGTGGTCTCAGTTGCTCCAATGGCAATCCACATGCGAGCGAACGTCAATCCGGAGTCTCTGCAGCGCTTTCTCGCCGCTGGCCGCGCCTGAGTTCTGCCACGAGGGGGAAGCACCAGTCGGCTCCTGCCCTCGCATCACTGCACAGCGGGTGGCTGCTCGGTCCCTCTAGCAGGAACGGCCGGACCCCAGGGTCCGGCCGTCTCCTCGATTGCTCCCAGCACACTCCACTCATCCACTTACTGAGCGCTGGCAACCTCCTCCTTGGCCTTGGCCACGAAGGCAAGCATGTCCGCATCGTCCTCAAAGGCATCATCCAGTCTCGGGGCGGTACCCGTTGCACCCGTAACCGCGCCGCCGCTGTCGATCTCCAGCTCCGCTTGCCCGACCCATTCACCTCGGGCGCCAGCCTGAACGATGGCGGTACTCCCGACCATCCGAGGCTCGCCCAGTATGCTGCGACTCGACCCTCCTACGATCAGGTCGATCCCCGCAACTTCTGTCGCCAGCGCCTTGTCCGCCTCGACCCCGAGCAGCGACAGCACGACAATGATGTTCGTTTCGGCCGACAGCTCATCGACATAGCGACGAGCCGTCTCCACCGGGTCCAGCAGGTCCAGCGTCACGCCGCCGTGCATCTCCATGGGCATCGGCTCGTGGCTGCTGCCGCTCAATCCCAGAATGGCCACCTTGCGACCCCCCACGGTCACCAGCGTATACGGATCGAAGACCAGTTCCTGGCTATCGACGTAGATCAGGTTAGAGGACAAGAAGGGGAAGTTGGCCTCTGCCTCTCTCTCCTTCAGCACCTTCAGCCCCATGGACAGATCCCTGTCACCGATGGTCAGGGCGTCGTACCCCATCATGTTCATGGCCTCGATGATCACCGCACCTCTCGTCACCTGCGTGACACGCATGGGGCTCATGAGAGCATTGCCTGCATCCAACAGCAGAAGGTCGGCGTACTGCTCGCGCTGGGCCTTCACGTAACCGGCTCGACGAGCCAGTCCCCCCTTGGGAGGCTTTCAACCACACGGATCCAAATACCCCTCCGTGTCGTTGGTGTGGACAACCACCATCGTGATCGGCGAGGGCGTCGGCGTCGGCAATGGCGTGGGCGTCGGAGCCGGTGTCGCAGTCGCCGTCGCGGTGGCCGTAGGCATCGGGGTTGACGTTGGCCTGGCAGTGGCGGTCGGCGAGGGCGTGGGCGTGGGAGCGCAGCCCGCCAACAGGACTCCCGCCAGGAGTCCCAGGACCATCAGCAGCTTGCTGAGCCATCTCATTCTCATCGCGACCTCCTCCAGAAGGCGGGGCTTTGTCACCATGCTGGGATTGTGCTATACTACTCCTCGAAGCAAAGCTTGCCCCTGTAGCTCAGAGGATAGAGCAGCGGTTTCCTAAACCGTGTGCCGGGGGTTCGACTCCCTCCAGGGGCGTCACCGAGAGCCTGGTCCATCCAGGCTCTTCTGCTATCTCCGAATCACAAGACCACAACGCGACAGTAGCGCTTCTTGCCCGCCCGCAGCAGAATCGCCCCCCCGTCTAAGTCCTGATCCGTGATCACCAAGTCGACGGAGTCGATGCGCGTTCCGTTGACGTACGCCCCACCTTGCTGGATCAGCCTACGTGCCGCACCGCGCGACGGACAGAGCCCCACTCGGTTGAACAGTTCGGTCACCGCGATGCCCACGGTCAGATCATCCATGCTCGCCTCAGCCGTGGGCACTCCCTCTCCGACTGCCCCCCCCTTGGCGAACAGCCGGCGAGACGCCTCCCGAGCCTTGACCGCCTGTTCTTCTCCGTGGAGTATCTTGGTGGCTTCGAAGGCCAGCACTTCCTTGGCTTCGCGAATCTTCGCGCCCTCAAGCTTGCTCAGAGCCGCGATATCCTTCAGCGGCAGGAACGTGAACATCGCCAGGAAGCGCCCCACATCTGGGTCTTCCGTATTGATCCAGTACTGGTAGTACTCGTATGAAGAAACTTGCTCCGAATCCAACCACACGGCGCCTGCGGCGGACTTCCCCATCTTGGCTCCCGACGAGGTGGTGATCAAGGGGAAAACCAACGCGTACGCAGTCGCTTCCTCGACGCGCCGGATAAGATCGACACCCGCCAGTATGTTGCCCCATTGATCGTTTCCGCCCATCTGGAGCTTGCAGCCGTACTCACGATACAGATGGAGAAAGTCGTAGGATTGCAACAGCATGTAGTTGAACTCTATGAAGTTGAGTCCGGTCTCGAATCGCGCCCGATAGGCCTCGGCTGCCAGCATACGATTCACGCTGAAGTGACGACCGATCTCGCGGAGGAAATCGATGTAGTTCCACTTGGTCAGCCAATCTGCATTGTTGAGCACCAGAGCTTTGCCATCATCGAGATCAAGGAAATGCGCCAACTGAGCCCTTTGGGCCTCGAGATTGGCCTGAATCTGCTCCGGAGTCATCATCTTGCGCAGCTCGCTTCTGCCGCTGGGATCGCCGATCATTCCCGTCCCCCCGCCCACGACGGCGATGGGTCGATGGCCGTGTCGTTGCATGTGTGCCAGCGCCATGATCGGAACCAGATTGCCCACGTGGAAGCTAGAGGCGGTGGGATCGAACCCAATGTAGCAAGTGATCGGCTCCTCCAGGAGCGCGCGTATCCCGGCTTCGTCCGACACCTGTTCCACGAAGCCTCTCTCGGCAAGTACATCATACACGTTATTCATTCGGCAAACCTCGCGACTGTGTCTGCCGCAGCGCGCGGAACCGATCAGGCCGCGGCAATACGCAGGATACTACCACGTTTCCCTTGTCTGCGCAAGCCAGTGGCCGGCCCGGCTCTCGCAGCAGGCGCAGCATTCTGTGCACCGAGGCGCACTGACAAGACAGAGATCGGGGCTCGCTCCAGAGGCTGGAAGACTCATCGGAAAGGGCCGGAGTCACGTGTTATTGTCACCTAAACCGGCGACAGCGCCTCACATCGAATTGACGGCGCGTTTACGCATAACTCCTTACCGGTGTAGTATACTGCCTTTAGTGCGGTTTCTGGCTGGTTTTCTCAGTCTAGCCGACGGCTGCCTGCGACACGGAATGCCGTCTGGGCCGCCAGACGCGGTCAACCAGCGAGGTAGTCTCCAGGATGCACGGGTACGAGCAGACGCAAACCTGGCCTAGAGGCGAATCCGAGCGTCGAGCAGCCTGGAGAGGAGAAGCAGAGAGGAGACGTGGAGATGACTATCCGTTCCTCAGTCAGACGTGCGGCGGTCCTTCTGTCCATTGTAGCCCTGCTATCGCCAAGCGTACTCATCGTCCTGGCCGACACAACGAGCGGCAGTATCACGGTATCCGGAGGAAGCCTATCGCTGACCCCCGCGGCCGTGAGCATCAGCGGTGTCACCCTGGACGGCACTGATCACAACAACGTTGGCGGCACCACGAGTGCCTGGACCGCTGAGGATCCTACAGGCAGCGGGTCCGGCTGGCACGGTACCATCATTGCTTCCAGCTTCAGCGATGGATCCGGCCACAGCATCGCGGCATCGGGTTTCGACATCCAGTTGCTGGACGAGAACATCGTCCTGAACTCCGGCAACACCAAGCCGACGAGTCAGGTGACCAGCTTCACCAGCTTCGCCAGCGAAATCACCTTCGTCGCTGCTTCGGCGGGCACGGGCATGGGCAACTACAGCCTCACGCCGACTTTCAGGCTCGATGTCCCGGCCGAGACCCACGCCGGCAGTTACAGTTGCACCATCACGACTACGATTGCCTCGGGTCCGTGATACGGGGGCTTCCATCTGCTCGCACGTCACTGTCGGAGCCGGATGAAGTACTCTCTGCCCTCCAACCACGGGCGGTAGAGTGCTAGTCCGGCGGCCCCCACACTGCAGACGAACCTTCTCTTGTGCTACCCTATCGGGTGCAGCGGCAGTCAGCAGCTTCGGCACGTTTCTCGATCTCGCCAACCCTACGACCGCAACACTCCCAACCGACAGAGACAGGAACCCACAGCAACGACCCAGGCGATAGTGAATGGGAACAGATTCGAGATGGAGATCTTCCAAGCTGCTCGGCGAATCAGATCCGTAATCGCGGTCGCCTTCCTCACAGCGTTGACGCTTGCCACGGCTGGCCCGGCCAGCGCGGAGGGCAGCACCTCGTTTGGCCTGAAGCCTGCGCGGTCTGGGACGGGCTACTTCACGTACTCATTGGAGCGTGGGGAGAGCGTATCCGACGAGATCGTGGCAACCAACCAGGGTGAATCGAACGTCACTCTGAAGCTGTACACTCTCGACGCGCGTACTGCCACAAACGGTGGAGTGATCTTTCCGGGTGGCGAGGGCAGTCCCAAGATCGGGAGCGGCGCATGGATCTCCTTGTCAATCTCCCGAGTTACACTGGAGCCCGGAGCCAGCGTAACCATCCCGTTCACATTCACTGTACCGAGCGATGCCCGGATCGGTGAGCACGTTGCAGGGATCGTGGCTCAGAATGCTGAGGCCACGACCGGTACTGCCCAAGATGGGCAATTCGTCGTGCAGCTAGTGCAGCGCGCGGCAGTCCCGATCTGGGAGACTGTACCCGGCCCGGCCGTGACCGATCTCCAAGTAGCCTCGATAACACACGTCGTGGAGGGAGGGAGTTCCTCCTTTGACGTGAGGCTGAGCAACGCCGGGAATACCTCGATAGACGGTGCGGACGGCGGCTTGAAGGTGCAGGACCGCACCGGTGCCAGCATCGGGGCTCTTCCCATCCGAATTACCGGCAAGTTCCTGGCCGCCGACACCGTAGTCTACCCGGTTCGCTTCGACGATCTCCTGCCACCCGGAGAGTACTCCGTCGCGGTTTCGATCGACTTCGGAGGGCCCCGGCCCGCCACGAGGGAATACGACTTCTCGGTCCTCAAAGAGGAAGCCAGCAGCGCACCAGAGCCCCTGAATCGGGGTTTCACACTCCCAACCCGAGTAGCGTCGACGGAGGAGCCGGGACAGCAAGCCGCCCGCGACACCGTTCCTTCGGCCGCCGTCACGCTCGTCGTCCTCCTTGTCTCCGCCGTGTTCGTATGGAGCCTCCTTCGCAGGAAGAGCCCTGGCACGAGCAAAACGCCACAGCAGTAGCTCCAAAGGGCCAGCGGACAACTGGTAGTGGGCGCACCTGAGGACCGGCGCTCTTTCGCCGGAAGAGGACGCTCCCAGGATAGCAAAGCCAGGACCATCTGCACCGCAATCGGTAGGGATCATCACCACATGCGCAGAGAAACACTGGCGGTCTCGAATCGAAGTTCCTCCCAGGCCGACCGAGCCACGGCAGGCGGCCGCTCGAAGAGGCATCCCCACAGGCTCCTCTTGCCGCTTATGGTGACGGCCACGCTCGTCCTCGCCTGCCCGGTGCTGGGGCAGGAGCCCATATCCTTTGGTCTCAGGCCTGCCCAACAGGGCATTGGTCACTTCACCTACTCCCTGGAACCGGGCGAGAGCATCACCGACGAGATCGTGGCGTCCAACGCCTGCGATGTGGCCGTCACACTGCGGATATACGCTCTGGATGCCCACAGCTCCTCGAACGGCGGAGTGATCTTCCCCGGCGGAGTGGGGACGGTCAACACGTCAGCCGGTGCCTGGCTCTCTCTCTCCCTTTCCCAGGTGACGATTGAGCCGGGAATGGACATCACCTTGCCGTTCACCTTCACAGTGCCGATAGATGCTCGGGTTGGCGAACACGTTGCAGGCATCGTGGCCGAGAATGCGGAGCCGATCGCAGGGAGCCCGAACCCGAACATCCCGGTGGTCCAGCGGATAGCGCTGCCGGTTTGGGAGACGGTACCCGGTCCAACCGTGACCGGTCTTCAGATAGGCTCGGTAGAGTGCGCCGCGTGGGGGGCCAACTCTGGATTCCATGTGGAGATGACCAACACCGGCAATGTATCCCTCAATGCGGTGCTCGGTACGCTGCAGATCACCAACCAGACCCACTTGCCCATCTGCTCACTTCCCGTGGAAGTGAACGGCAAGTTGCTGGCCGGCGACACCATCGTCTATCCCGTCAACGTGAATCAAACCCTGCCGCCAGATCGCTACCGTGTGGCGGTCGACGTGACCTACGGTGACGATGGTTTCCAGGACTCTGCATCCTGGAACAGCTTCTTCAGATTCCCCGGATGGTATCCTGAGAACCACTACCTGCACGTGCCACTGTACATCCGCAACTTTCCTCTCCGCTAGATCATTCTCCCGTACATCCCGCAGTCCCATGGTAAGCATGACCACACTTAGTGGTCATCACCCCCTTCCCGAACGACGAGCAGTCAGAACGGGGCGCCGCTATCGACCTCACTGGAGGTCGTAGCTCCCCGACCTACATCCATACGCCTGCATGACCGCTACCAGGACACCACCGTCGGATGCACCCCGAGTCCATCGGCAGCATCCCCGAAACGGCGGCCACCTCCGGCGCTTTGGTCAGCGATGGACCGACCGGCACTCTCGCAGATACATCCTCGGTGGGCGCCGTCTGACCGCTCTGGGAGCCTCCGCCCAGACGGGGCTCTTCCCGTGACGCAGGCACTGACGAGGAGGGAATTCGCCTCTTGCTCGCCTGTCCCTTATGCTCTATAATACCGGGAGTGATGCCCACGGACCAACACACCCTACGAGAGGTGGCTTTTGACCTCATCGAGCACCAAGTGGGATATTGCGCCTCGAGTGCCGGAACAGCTCGCGCGCCGTCTCCCCGACGTCCCTGCCTTACTCATTCAGATCCTCTACAACCGCGGCTTGCGCACTGCCCCGGAGCTTGAGGCTTTCCTCTCTGGAGAGTACAAGGCCGATCAACCATTCGTTATGAAAGGCATGCACAAGGCCGTCGCGCGGATCAGGCAAGCCATTCGTGCCGGCGAGCAGATGGCCGTCTACGGGGACTTCGACGCGGATGGCGTGACGGCGACCGCCCTGATGGTGACAGCGCTCCGCTCCCTGGGAGGCAACGTCAGGCCCTACATACCCGATAGACTGGGAGAGAGCTACGGGCTGAACACGAAGGCAATCGCGCAGTTGGCCCAGGACGGCGTGCGCCTGCTCGTCACGGTGGACTGCGGCATCCGAGCCCCAGAAGAGGTCGCCTTCGGCAACTCGCTGGGCATGGACATCATCATCACCGACCACCACACGGCCCCGGCGCCAGAGGGCCTTCCGCCCGCGGTAGCGATCGTCAACCCCCAGCAGCAGGAATGCCCCTACCCTTTCAAGCGGCTGGCCGGAGTGGGCGTGGCCTTCAAGCTCGCCGACGCCCTCTTCCGCGTTCACAACAACTGCCACGACTCGACCGGTGAGCCTACTCGCTTCGAGGCAGACGACCTGCTCGACCTGGTGGCCATGGGGACGGTGGCAGACGTCGTGCCTCTGCGCGAAGAGAACCGCTACCTCGTCCGGCAGGGACTGCAGATCATCAACAGCCGCCAAGCTCGCGCCGGCGTGCGCGCCCTCGTGGCCGAGGCGAGGCTCAAGCCCGGCCAGATAGACTCCGAGGGCATCGGATACGGCCTGGCACCCCGCCTGAACGCCGCGGGACGCCTCGAAAGCGCCTTGAAGAGCTACGAGCTTCTTCTTAGCGAGACCGACGAGGAGGCCCGCGCATTGGCTGCAAGCCTTGGGGAAATCAACCGTAGGCGCCAGGACATGACCCGGGAACTGCTGGAAACCGCCAGGGTCGAGGCACAAACCATGCTCGATGAACGCATCTGCGTCATCGCCGGCGCCGAGTACCATGCAGGACTCGTGGGATTGATCGCTGGCCGCCTGCGAGAGGAGTTCCATCGTCCGTCCATCGTCATACGACTCGGCGAGCAAGCCAGCAGGGGATCGGCCCGCAGCATACCCGGATTCCACATCACCAGAGCGCTGGACAAGTGCAAGTCCCTCTTGGTGCGGTATGGCGGACACGCCATGGCTGCTGGCTTCGAGGTCAGGAACTCCGATCTGGAGGCCCTGAAGTCGCGCTTGCAGGCCATCGCCCGAGAGGAGCTCACCGAAGAGGATCTCGTTCCCACGATCAGGGTAGATGCTGAACTGCCCGCCGAACAGATCACGTTCGACACCGTGGATCTTCTTGGCCGACTCGCCCCCTTCGGCACCGACAACGAGCGACCCGTCTTCTTGACCCGAGATCTGACCGTTCGACAGTGTCGAGTCGTGGGCAAAGATCACCTGAAACTTCTGCTGACCGACGGCGTAGTAGTAGTGGACGCCATTGCTTTCCGCCAGGCGGCTCGTCTCGACGGGGAGGTTCCTCAAGCCATCGATGTCATCCATACGCTGAGCCGTCACGAGTGGAACGGCCGCACGAACCTACAACTCGTGGTCAAGGACTTTCGACCATCGCAGCCATGACCGACCGGACAGAGATGCCCAAGGGCGCGGGTCACGTCGGGGGGGGCAAAGACTCAACCTTTCGCCGAGGACCGGGGATCCCATCCGAGGGATCCGCATCCGGGCGCAAACCGTTGGTGCTGGGTCGAACAGCTACTCAAAGCGAGGCCAAACCGAATGATCACTGAATCGCACGTTGCCGCTAGAGAACAGGAGATCTCGCGCCTGATAGACCATCTACGCGAGGCAGAGTGCTGCTCAGTCGTTGGCATGAGCAACGTGGGCAAGTCCGAGTTCCTGCGTGCCACATGTCAGTTCGAGATCCGGCCTCACCGCTCTCGCGGCAGCAAGCGGGCGTACCTGCTGGTCTACATCGACCTCAACCTGATGCTCGAAATGACGGAGCAGGGGTTCTACGAACTCGTCATTCGCTCGTTGCTGGCGGAGCTGAACAAGCAGGACGTCGAAGCTGCGCTCCGGGACAAGCTGTCTCAGTGCTACGAGACGATCCTGAACCCAACAGGCGAATTCCTCATCTCGCATGCCTTCAATCAGGCTCTGACGACCTTCGTCCAGGAATGGACCCCAGGGGCAGCATTGCTCTTCGACGAGTTTGACTATCCCTTTGCGGGACTTGACGCACGCGTCTTCCTCAACCTGAGAGCCCTGCGAGACCGCTACGCGGACAGGCTGATCTACGTGACCGCCACCTGCCGCCGTCTGCCTGAGATCCGCTCCGGCAGAGATGCCGGTGAGTACTGTGAGCTCTTCGCCCACCAGACCATGTACCTGCCGCCCCTTGGCGAAGAGCACGCTCGCCGGATAATCGGTGCGTTCGCGGAAGACGAAGGGATCGCCTTTGACGGGCAAGAGACTGCCCTGATCTTGAGCAGTTCTGGCGGTCATCCAGGGCTGTTGGACTCCGCCTGTTACGCCGTCTCGACCCTCAAGGCAGAAGAGGAGCACATCTCGGCAAACCCGAGATTCAGGCAGGAACGCCTGCATGACAGACTGGACAGTGATGCGGCTATCCAGTCCGAGTGCATGAAGCTCTGGCTGGACTTGCTCCCTGACGAGCGCAAAACTCTGCTTGCCTGCGTCACCGCCAACGAGGCTCCGAATCCCGGTGTTGTGGCTTCTCTCAGACAATTGCACTTGCTGAAAGGAGGGGCGGAGGATCCGATGCCCTTCTGCTCGCTCCTGGAGAGCTTCGTGCGCAGACGGCGATTCGACCAACGCACTCGATCCACCGGAATCCGAGTTGACGTGGAGGCGGGCAGCGTCTGGGTGGACGGCACGCTGATCCCGCCACTGACCGATCTCGAATACCGGCTGATTCTCCTCCTATACGGGCATCTGGACCAGATCTGTGACAAGTATGCCATCGTTGAGTCGGTGTGGGGCGAGGATTACATAGACGAAGTAGACGACGCCCGAATCGAGAAGCTGGTGAGCCGATTGAGGCAGAAGATCGAGCCCAATCCCTCTCAGCCACGGTATCTGCTAACCGTTCGAGGCCGAGGCTATCGCCTGGTTAGCGAATAGCCACTTGTCAGCCAGTCTTCAGCTTGTCGTCAGCACGGATTCAGGCACTGGGCGTCGCTCAATGGTATTATTGAGCCAGCAGCGTGGTCGAAGCAGCTGGCGGCAATCAGAAGGGAAGTCAGTAGCAGACCGGCAATCGGGTCGAGCACGCACACGGCAGATCACACGTACCACGGACGATTTCCGAATCAAAGGAGGAATCACATGGCATCTCTACTGGAGAGAGTAGGCACACTGATCTCGGCCAACCTCAATTGGCTTGTGGGCAAAGCTCTGAAGGCCAACAGCATGGCAGTAGTCGACGAGTACATCCGCCGGGTCGAGGACAACCTCGAAGCTCTCGAGGATGCCGCCGCCACGGTGGGTGGCGAGGCCAAGACCCTCAAGCGCAAGTACTCTGAGTTCAAGTCCAAGAGCGAGGAACTCGACAAGAACATCGACCTCTTCCTCACCCAGGGCAAAGAGAGCCTCGCGGTGGCCGCCCAGAGTCGCTTCAATACCTACGAGCGCCTGTCCGAAACGTACCGCGAGCAGTACCTGGCCCAGGAGCAGGAGTACCAGAAGCTCTTGGACTCCAAGCTGAAGCTGGAGGCCAAGCTCACCGAGGTACGCCAGGAGCGGGTCGAACTACAGGCCATGCTGGACTTGGCCAAGTCCAAGGAAGTCACTCACGAGGTGGTCGAGGGCGTCGCCGGGGTCACGACCGAGGAGGCCGGCCTGGACAGCATTCGAGAGGAAGTCCAACGCCGACTGGACAAGGCCACGGCTCAGAGCGAGATGGATGCTTCGCGTCTCGATGCGCAGATGGCCAAGGTCCTTGAAGAAGAGGAACTGCAAGGACAACTGGCTGAACGCAAGGCCAGATTGGGCCTGTAGTCTGACATATGCGGACCGGCCTGTCTGGGGGCGGGGGCTATTCCGCTCCCAGAGGTCTGTCTTCATGCGGGAGTGCGGGAGAATGACCGTTCAGCAACAACTGGCTGAGGCGTTTGTCTGCGCCAAGTGCGGTTCCATTGGCGGTAGGGCGGAGGCTCTGGCCATGACCGGCACGGGACTGTCAAGATTGCTGGAGATCCAGCATCATCGCTATGCTTTCGTGTCGTGTCACAACTGTGGATACACTGAAGTATACAACCTGAAAACGCTGCAAGGCAAGGATTCCCTGGGCACCTTCCTGGAGATCCTATTCGCAGACTAACGCTCCTGCGATACCTGCCCAGCAGGTAGGGCAACGTCGGGACGGCGATCCCGATCGTCCCGCATGCGTTCGCTGGATGGCGGCGAACGCAAGGAGATAGGAACTGCATGAACAAGACGCGTCTCGTCTTCTTTGTGATCGTTTCAGTTGCCGTGTTGATCGTCGGGGCTTCCTTCCTGATCCAGCGGCTGGGTGTCTCTTCTCCCTTGATCGACGCACCCAAGCAATTGGAAGTGCGGATCATCTGTGCCCTTCCGATCGAGTCTTTCGTACAGGATGCCGCCAGTCAATTCAACGAAGAGAAGCACAAGCTGGAGGGACATCCCATTCAGATCACGGTCACTCCAATGGATGGGCTGACCGCCATGGGGAAATGGGAGCGCGAGGAGATGTCTCCTATCCCTACGGTCTGGATCCCCGACAGCCGATACCTGGTGGAGTTGGTCAACGCCACCTACAAGCAACTGCGTGACCGAGACGTCTTCCTCACTGGCGGCGAGTACCGCGCGCGCCCCGTGGCGACCTCCCTGTTCTGCTGGGGCATCTACTCCAGTCGGGCGGCAGTACTCCAACAGAAGTACGGCGACCTCAATTGGCGAGTGATCCACGACGCCGCTACTGCCAAGGGAGGCTGGCCCGAACTCGGCGGTGAACCGGACTGGGGCTACTTCAAGCTTCTCGTCCCCAACCCCAACAAGAACGTGGGGGGGCTACTGGCGATGGTCGCGGCCGCCGGTGAGTACCACGGCAAAACCCGAATCTCGGCCGCCGACGTTACCGACGCAGGCTTTCAGCTATGGCTGGGCGAACTGATGGGAGCCGTGACCGACTTCAGCAGTCTGGGAGCCTATACCGTGGAGAACCTGGCGCTCTTCGGGTACTCGACCGGAGACGGGGGGCAGCTTCTGGAAAGCGACTTGCTCACTCACATGGAGGGCATTCAGACCCGCTGGGAGGACCCGCTTCGGATCGTCTATCCGGAGTACCTGACCTGGTTCGACTTCCCCTACACCATCTGGATGGGCGAGGAGACCAGCTATCTCGAGAAGAACGCAGCCCTTGAGTTCGAGAACTACCTTCTGAGCCCTGAGGTCCAGCAGCTCGCAGTTGCGCGAGGGCTTCGCCCCGCCAATCCCGAGGTCCCGGTAACGGGTGAGAACAGCCCCTTCATTCGTTGGCAGGACCAGGGAGCCATGACCGTGGTGCCGCGCACAACGGCCATGCGCTCACCGGATCGGGACACGCTCCTGGCTCTGCTGAGGTGGTTCCAGTTGAACGTAGAGGAGCGATAGGGAGGCACCATGTCGATAAGACGCAACTCCGCTCCCTCCGGCACGCGCAAGCTCGTCGTGATCGCCTGCGTCCTGTTCGGCGCATTGATGGTCCTCTGCGCCGGGATCGTCGCGGCCGTCTACTGGCTGCCCGACTACCTGGCGGGACGTACCATCACCCTGGAAGTGGCCTGCTCCCCAGAGAAGCAATCCCTCTTCGAGGAGCTGGCAGAGCGGTTCAATGACTCCAAGACCAAGACTCCGCAGGGGAAGCGCATCCAGATCGAGACAGTCTACTTGGAGCCCGAGGCCATGGTCGAGGCCGCCGCGGCAGGATCGTTCCGCGCAATCACACCGGACTCCACCATCTGGCTTTCGCACCTGGACCGCGTCTGGCAAGAACGCACGGGCTCCGATGCCTCGCTGGTGGGTGAGACCGCGCGTTACGCCATCAGTCCGGTCATCATCGCCATGTGGGAAGACACTGCCCGATCGATGGGCTATCCCTCCAGGAGCCTGGGCTGGTCCGACCTTCTAGCTAGGGCCAAGGACGATCCCGACTTCAGATGGAGCCACCCGTCCACCGGTTCTGCCAGCGGGCTGCTGGCCACTCTCGCCGAGTTCTACGCGGGAGCAGGCAAGACACGCGGGCTTACCAAAGAGGATGTCACTTCAGAATCCACGCTCGAATACGTGGCCGCGATCGAGAAGACCGTCCGGTACTACGGAGAGAGCGAACAGGCAGTCATTGAGCAGGTCCTCGAGAAGGGCCCTTCGTACCTGGATGCCTTCGTCGTTCAGGAGCAGATGGTTATCTATTTCAATGCCCGGAGCAAGCAGAAGCTCGTGGCAGTGTACCCATTGGAAGGCGCCCTTTGGGAGGATCACCCCATCGCCTTCCTGGAGCGGGCAGACGCTTCCTCGGATCATCGCTTGGCATTCACGGCCTTCAAGGAGTTCCTGCAGAGCAGAGAGTCTCAGATGCTGGTTCTCCAGCACGGCTACCGGCCCATCGATCTCGGCCTATCCCTGGATGAGGCCACGTCGCCGATCAGGATCGCCAACGGAGTCGATCCTTCTGAGCCCCAGACCGCCCTACAAGTCCCCAGCGCCGCCGTCATCGATGTGGTGAGAGACGTTTGGTGGTACACGAAGCGACACACCAACGTGTATCTGGTCGTGGACGTCTCCGGCAGCATGGAAGGCGAGAAGCTTGCCGATGCCCAGGAAGCTCTTCGCACCTTCGTTTCTCAGATCAGGGGAGATACGGAACGGGTAGGCCTGATCGAGTTCGCCAGCTCGGTGCGTGAAGCAACGCCACTGGGCCAACTCGAGTCCAACCGGGCCGAACTGGGAACCAGCATCGGAGCTCTCGTCGCAGATGGCAACACGGCGCTTCTGGATGCCGTCGACATCGCCTACACTCGCCTGCAGAGCCTGGGTGACGAGGAGCGGATCAATGCCATCGTCGTGATGACCGACGGCAAAGAGAACAACTCTCACATCAGCCTGAGGAAGCTGCGAGACAAGGTCCGCCGAGGCAACGACGCGGGAATCCCCGTGGTCATCTTCTGCATCGCCTACGGTAGCGACGCTGACATGGGTACCCTGGAGACCATTGCCGAGGCGTCTGGAGGGCAGACGCGACAGGGTGATCCAGAGACCATCAAGAACCTGTACAAGATTCTGTCAAGCTACTTCTAGGACGACGACATCCACCCAGGTTCGCCGGCTACGGGCCGCTCCTGGGTCATGAGCAACACGAAATCGGCCAGGAGGCACGAATGACCCGCGGCGAACGATCAGGTGACCTGGAAGGGCGAACCAAGCGCGCCATGATAGGTCACGCTGTCTTCAGGATCGAAAGCGCCTTGACCGTAGCTCTCGTGATAGTGCTCGCCTTCTTC
>Ga0180432_10003468_pt1 | contig 22424 bp, 14 predicted proteins | sample SS_ome_10_FD_132414 | JGI IMG/M metagenome (GOLD analysis project Ga0180432, IMG submission 132414) | Hypersaline lake sediment archaeal communities from the Salton Sea, California, USA - SS_1_MS_2 metaG | ecosystem: Environmental > Aquatic > Non-marine Saline and Alkaline > Hypersaline >...
ATCGCCGAGCACTACGACTTCTGGTGGAACCAGGAGGACTACCCATCACATGGAGGGATGTGGGGCGACCTAGAGGTCGACTACGTTCCGTGGCTCGGCACCGGATACGCCGAGGAGCTCGCGGTGGCCTCCACGCTCTGGGACCTCTACGACGGACCCACTCAGCATGCGGGTTCACAGCGCGTCGCCGACCTCAAGAAGAAGCAGTACCAGGAACTACTGGAGGACTTCGACGGCAACGAAAACGGCATGCTCGACGGAGACGAGGTAGCCTTCTACATCGCAGCCCAGCTGGCCGACTCCAGGTACCACACCACGTGGAAGAAGCTGATCACCAGCCTCGCGATCCTGTACGACGCCGACAACGACCAGACCTTCGACAAGAAGGAGCTCGGAGAGATGCTGAGGGCAGAGGAGATCGAGCCCGAAGACCCATCTGTCTTCCTTGAAGAATGGGACAGCGACAAGGACGGAGGACTGGGACTCCCAGAGCTGCTGGTATACCTCTCTGGCAAGACCCTAGACCAGCTCAGGGCCCAAGCCAGGAAGAGCTACACGCTCCAGGACGCTGTCGACTCGATCCAGCTCCGCGAGGACGACCAGGTCGACCTCACCCTCAAAGAGATCTGGAAGGTACTCAAACAGTACCACAGCGACTTCACCTCGGTGTACCAGGCATTCGTGTCGAACCACCCCGAACAGAAAGAGGAGATAGACCGGGTATTCATCTCCCACGGCTTCTTCGCCGACAGGGACAAGGGCAACTCGGAGTACGATCCCGGCGAGCCCCTCAGAGACGGCAACGGCAACCAGAGATACGACCAGGGCGAACACTACGTCGACCTGGCCACTGGCGGGGTCAGATACGACGAGAACGAAACCGTGGGCAGCGCCGCCAACTGGGAGAGACCCGGGCGCCGAAGCTACCAGTACCTCCCAGGCATGTTCATCAAGGTAGACAACAACCACACCTACTACGACCTGGATATCGAACTGTACGACCACAACTCGCCCACCCACCCCATCCCGACATGGCAATACATTGTTACATCGACCAACCAGAACGGCTACGTCTACGTACCCGTGCCCCCCGAGCCATACAACGCCACCGTCACCGTCCAGCCAAAGGGAACCGATACCGCCAACCCACTGGTATTCACGTCGAGCGAGTTCAACCAGGCTTACCACCAGTCAGTGGAGAAAGGATACTACATCGAGCACAGCTTTAGACCCGGCGGTAAAGAGCCAGGACTAGACGGATCAAGCTGGATGGACCGAGATGAGCGTGATGCCGAATTCCCGTGGTTCACCGAAATCCTCCCATTCCTCGTCCCCATCGCTCGCAGTCTCAAGGATATCCTGCCACAGTCATTGACCCCGATGGCACCATACTTTGTCCTCGTGATCCTCGCTGCCACTGTTGCCGCTCTAGTTCTGGCAGCCTCAGCTGCCGCTAAAAGAGGGCATTCAAGAAGCGAAGATGAAGGTAGAACCCAAGAACACGGCGAGCAGTAAACCCCCATTACAGCCTAACTACTAAGTACTGACAGACATAAAGAGAGACGGCGAGCGGGATTCGTCGACCCAACCGCTTTGTCTGCCGAAAGGACACTTGATCAGACCAGATACCGGTAATAGGCGAGGACAAGCTAACATTACTCCACACAAGGAGGAGCTATCAAGCCTTCCCCATATACCTGGCACGAAATCACCCGGAGCAGGATCGAAAACACCCACCGCCAGATACACCTTTTTGTAGAAGACCTCCAAGATCTCTTCGCACAGATTGACCACATCTCGATTCTCCCAGACCGGCTTCGGGCCATGCCTCGACCAGATCGGAACCGGATAGGGTTGGGAGATTCGTTCAACCGAGAAAGACCAGAAACAAGCTACGTATCGAGGAGGGGAAAAGATCACTTCTTTTCAGACCCTCTGATACCGAAGAAGCTGTATTTTCAGGAGATCAACAAGCAGCTCCACATTGAACTGGTAGACCTGAGCCTCGTGACCGCTGTTGCACCAGCTCTTATCTCTTGGCAGCTCCCCGCGCTATCGCCCTCCAAGAATCCTAAGATCCAGACAGGACGCGGGCTCGCTCTCCCGCTTTGCTCGAAGCTAGGATTAACAGGAAGAAGAGCACCGGGAGAATGGCGTATTCATCGACCCCAAGACGCTCCTCGTTGCATACACCATCGCCATCCGGTTTGTTGAATATCACATGTGCATGGAGATCGTGGGCTGCACTTGCCTCGTACACGAGGTAAGGGAGATTTTCGCTCTCATCCTCGGGAAGACAGAACCGGTCGGGCTCGTAGGGTAGAGTGAAACCGAGTTGACCGACGGTGCTGTTCTTACCATATATCGTCTCGGGGCCATCAGACAAGGAGAGATCTGCTCCGAAGGACCGACCGGCGGAATCAAACAGCCCCCAATCAGCCGGACTACAGTTCCAGGACCCCGCCCCATTGTGTTTGTACACGACGGGAACTGTCAGTTTCGATCCGGTATCATACACCGATATTGACCAGGAGCCCAACGCCATCGCGAGTTGCCAATCGGTATAATCACCGGGCAATTCCCCACGGGCCTTGATCTCCCAGTCATCGGTGACGAAGAACACCATGGATGTGTTTCTCTCGTAGTCCCAAAGACCAATAGTCTTCTGTCCCGCGATCCCCGGCAGAACCGGGATCAAGAGGCAAATCAAGAACAGGCAAGATAAGCATCGAGTCAGGATAAGCACCTGAATCGCGATCTCCATATGTCATCTCAAATGTGTTGCTATAATGCACGACAAAGACGATTATCCCCGGCATTTGACTGCCTCAGGAACGATGGAACCGGGGGGAGCATCTCCAGCGGAATTCGAGGAAGACGTCTTCAGGATTAACCCATTATCATCCGTCCCAAATGCTGGAGCACACCTTTTGGGAGCCCTAGATCGGCCACAGCTACGAGAGCTGGCCGAGGCCCAGATCGCTTTCCCGTCAGGGAGAAAGCCAGATCCCGTTTGGACTTTTACAGTCCATAATAGATCGACCTCTTTATACCTGATACCGTGTCTAGACAAGATGATAGGAATCTCGGGTGATCAAAAGCTTGAGGCGCAAGACCCAGGGGGCTAACGCTCGTGTATGTGGGGATATAGCTCTTCGCCGTCATGATAATGGATTCACAGTCGTGGAGTTCTAGTCGCGTTCCGTGGTTGGTCGCGACCTAATTGATTCAGACTACGTCCCCTTGGATCTTTCAAAGCCCCAACAAGGAGAGAAAGACGCTCGGTGGAAAACCGTGGTGAATACTGATGTTGCTTAGATCCCAATTGGGACTCCACTGACATCGTGTTGTCTGGGGAAATCCACGCCGAGGGCAAATAATACCGCCTTCGATGCCTGTTCGACAGCCATCTGACCCGAGTATACGACGTCGTCCCGCCTCTCTTCATCCGACGCCACCTCGGCGCCGCCCAACCACATGCTGGCCCGCTCCAACCCCTTCTTGGCGACATCAAAACCCCTCAAAGCTCCAAAACCTCCCCGACTTCGACCCCTTCCATGACCCAGTAATAGCCGTGGGGTTGATAGACCCTGCGCGCTCCGAGTTCCGCCATTCTCTTCCGGAAATCGTTTAGCACTTGGGTTAGGAACTCCTCGCGCTCGTAGAGAATCAACCCGTCTACAGATGCATCCATGTAGATCCTGTGGGAATTCCTGGCCTCCTTCACGTCAAGGGGGTAATGCTGAATAACCGGCATATGCCCCTCCTGAACCAACCACCGGTATTCCCGTGTTCCTCGAAGTCTGTCAATGACCTTCGTCAGCTCCCTGCTCCTCTCCCAGGATGGCTTCTACCACCCATCAACCACTATGAGGAGGTCTATGTCACTATCCACGCTCCAGTCACCGCGGGCTACAGAGCCGAAAACTAGGACCCCGAAGAGCCTCTCTCCGAAGTAATCCAACAGGATCCTGGAGTATCGGGAGAGGACCTTGGAGAACGTGGGGTGAGGGATGCGTTCGATGTTCTTCACGTCATTCTCGGGCGATCCTGATTCTAGTAGTTCTCGCCACTTCCTAGAGAGTTCCGCAGCCTGTTTCCCCTTGGCCGAAAGGGAGTACAAACTGTTTTCGGACATGATCATCCCGAGCGAGTCGAGTTCCTTAAGCTTCCTACTCAAGGTTCGCGGGTTCTCGACGACGCCCTCTAGCTCGGTGAACCTTGCTGCCTTCCTCTTCTCGAGTTCGATTAGCAGAGCGGTAGAGTACTTGTCCCTCATCATTATATCTAAGTATACCTTTGCTATACCTAAGTATATTGAACTTACCCCGAGATGCATAGCGACCTGGCCCTGAACATGCAGGATCACTCCGCCATCCCCGTGGCAGTTCGAGCATTCCCGGTGCCACGCCCCCTCCTTCGTTCACCCAACCCGGTCGTCGACTGGTCTTGGACCCCTCACTCAGGGTCTTTGCCTCCCCACGAGGAGTGTTACGGCGGAGAGGAGGGCCAGGAGAAGTGAACCAGATTCTTGGATCGAAAGGCCCTTGAAGCCTAGCTGGATTCTCTTGTTCTCGGTCATGTTCACCGTCGTGGTCTCCGAATAACCTCCGTATCCGGCACGGACCGTGTAGACACCAGCAGGATACTCTCCGGTAGCAGTCAACAGCTTCTCGGCCAAGGTCAGCCTCGCCCAACCATCCACCCCGGTCACGACGGTTTTTGTGGGCCTTCCGTTCGTTCCGTTCATCCCATTCGCTCCCTCCGGGCACATGACCTCCACATCCGCGCATGGAACGTCATCCCCGGCCCATTCTACTACATGGACGTCGAGAAGCCAGTGGACCAGGGTCTGGGCCTGATCATATACGTTGCAGTACTTGATGGCTGTATTCTCCAACCACAGCTGGGCCGTATCGCCCAGGTATACTATCCTTAGATGCGAGTTCGATACCGTGACATTGGAGGAGGAGAACACCTCCAGGATCCATTATTCACCCGGGTATCGGTCAAGACCAGGCTGGTGGCCCGGCCCGGGTGCCACGAGAACCGAGCAGTTCTCCCTTAAGCTCCACGTGGAGTAGAAGCCTGAATAAAGCCGGTCTGCCGAGAAGTTGGCCCCCGCAGGTTGATCGAGAGAAGCTGCATGACCGTGGAGTCCGCCGCATCTATCTTCTCACTGCTATAGGCCTGTAGCCTTTCCATGGTGCAGTTCACCAGATTGCATCTGGAATAGTCAAGGAATTCCTTACTGGTCACGAGGAGCTCGACATCCCAGCAGCCGATTCATCCACGCGACCGGGATGATAGATCGAGGAATCCGATATCGTCAAGGCAGACGAATCACGGCTGAAGAGGTAGAGCTTGGGGGCCGAGAGCATGCTCAAAGAGCCCTGGCTTGAAGCGTGAAGTTCCAGCTCGAGCTTCCTACAAGGTCGAAGTCGTTGACTCCGGCAAGATGAAGCTGGGTAACCCTTCTCCTGGCAGTAGACCCGCTCCACCAGCCCCGTTGCTGTTACCGGTCGCCCTCCAGAGGCCCCTCTGGTCTAGGCCTGGGGACGCTCCACGATCCCTGATCGCTCTGGAAATCCTCCTCCTCATCTCAGACCAAAAATCGTTAACACGATCAGACGCTGGCAAGATCATCACGGGATTCCAACCCATCATCACCTGACTGGACCCGAAACGTCCTCCAGAAGTCGGAATGGGGAAGATCCAACTTGCTTCAAGCCCTGAGCTAGGACTTCTCTCCCGGATCGTGGGGCCCCCTCGATCTGACTACCAAGGCCACCAAGAGGAAGAGAAGTGACAGGGGAAGGGCGACGGCCAGGTAGGGCGCCAGAGATGTGAGGCCCTGCGGAAGGATGGATGCCAGTCGTCTGGCCACCGGCTCCAGAAAGGGCAGGTTCTCTGTGAACCATGGGGGGAGCTCCTGTTCTTCACCCGTCACAACCGTCTCCCCGAGGCTGAGGGATCCTCCCCCGATGGCCACAGGCCTCGTGTGTGTCGTGTTGGCGCTAATCTCCCCTTCCAAGGCCTGCTGGTCTGTGGCCTGGTTCCCGGTCCATGCGGTGAGGGCGAGGAGGTAGGTCTCCCGGGCCTCCTGCATGCTGTGGCCGTCCACGACAACGTCGAACTGGGTGATGTTTCCGGGGAGGATAACCACCTTGGTCCCGTTAGGATACTCCGCGTACCCTGAGCCAGGTATGCCGAGATCGATCTTGGTGGAGCTAAGCCGAGTGGCATTGAACCCGGTGTGGCGGTTCTCTTCGTCATATGCGTGGAGGTAGAGCTCGTGTCCGGAGGGGGAGAGCCTTACCTCTGCATGCTCAGTCTTCTCCGCCGCCTGCATGATCTTGGCCGCGGCCTCCAGATCCTCTAGAAACCGTCCCCACGAGGTTTCGGCCGAGAAGCGGGTCCTCTCGAAGGCCTCGATCCAGTCCCGGCCCGACTTGCCCATTGCCCACGGGTTCACTATCGAGAGACCGCTCGGCGCTATAGGACCGGCGCCTCTCCAGGTCCTGCCATCTCTTATGACTGTCTCGCTCAGCAGCACGGCCTCCTGGTGGTCCTCGAATAGCTTCCCGATCGCAATGGTGAGCGTCGAATCTCGTATATCGTTCTCCATCATCCATCGGGAAACCAACAAGGCAAAGGAGTGGATGTCCATAAGGTTCCATTGGAATTCCTTCCCAGCCCTCAGGGATCCAAGCAGCATCGAGCTGTTGAAGTGACTCCCCGGTCCAGAATCGGTGCCCGTTAGGGGCTCCCTCCCATACGTCGCAAAGCACCTGTGCAGCTCATCTGCGAATCCGTTAATTGCCCTGCCGAGTTCATCGAGCTTCGCGGATCTGATCGCCGAGAGGGTAACCAGGGTCCTATCCGGGATGTAGGTTTCCCTCGTCCATCTCTGCTTGTACGACTCCACCATTGCCTTGAGGTAGCCCTCCATCTGGTTCGGCTGCTCCGGGAGTTGTGGCAAAAAGCTTTCGAAGTCCAGGATACCGGCGTAGCACTCGACCTCGGATCCTGTGAAGTAATCGGCGTGGTCCCTTACCTCGTAGAGGACCTCCATCTGGGCCATGTAACACATGTCAAAGGTGATCAAGTCGAAGCTGTGGCCCTGCAGGGCTCTGTCCAGGTCGCCTATACCCATATACCTCCTGCCCCCATCGCCCTGGTGGAAGTCCTGGATCAGCCCCTTCACGCCGATCCCGTGGTCGGAGAGGATGAGGTGGGTGTGGAGGGCGGGCACCTTCTCCCCTGCCTCCTGGAGGAATCGGCTGAGGGTGTCGGCCGAGCCCATGTCGACCTGTCCCCAGCTGTCCCCGAGCTGGATCAGGGAGCCGCCCCGGATCTGGAACAGCCTTCCCTGGTTCGGTGACAGGCCGAGGATTCCCAGGCCGTACTTCCTCCACTCATCGACGTCTTGGTCCCTGGGGAACCGCTTTAGGAGGTCGACGAGCGCGATCATGCCCACCCGCGGGTCGTCCCTCTCCGAGTACTCCAGCATCCCCTTCAGGTTGTTCATCATTCCATCCTGCATGGGGTTGGATTCGGGTGGGGTGTCGGCTGCCAAGTATAGTATTATGAGCCACTGGGCGGGCCGCAGGTGGAGCACTACATCGGCGGTTGCCTCAAATTTCCCGCTCTCCGCCTTGACGGTGATCGTGTGCTTCTGAGGCAGTGAGATCCTATGTGCCCGGGAGCAGTCGAGGGTCACATTCAGGACGACCTTGGCCCTGGAAGTGTCCTCGGGATCCACCTCATCGGGCTCGACGGAGATATCCAGGTATCCCGGGGGATCGTCCGCCAGGGTTAGACTGATCGGTCCGGGAAGGCTCACTTCCGCGAAGTCCAGCGTGAGCTCGGTGGCGTTCCACCGGGTGGGGTAGACGTCCAGGCTGCCCGGACCCGAGAGGGAGAATCCCTTCTCTCCCTCCACGCTGAAGACGTGGGCGTTGGACTCGGCGAGAATCGCTCCATCAGACGAGATCGCCCTGGTCACCGCCTTCATCTCCAGCAGCACCGTCTCCCCTAATGGGGTACCCTGCGCCTTCGCTACCGCGGACCAGTAGTCAAGGAATATCTCGCCCCCGGTCCTGAAAACCCGGATGTCTTGTGGGCCCTCCTCCTGGGTCTCGTCGGCGAGGACCCACTCCCCGGCCCTGTCCTGGAAATAGAAGTACCAATCGATCCACTGGGCCTGTCCCCCCGGGTCGTCGAAGCTGACCACCCTGAAGACTGCCTCCTCATCCCCAAGCGCGATGGTGGTTGGGCCGCAAATCTGGAGGGAAACCCTCCCTGACATGACGGTGAATGTATGTTCCTCGGACTCCCCAACGATCTCCCCGTCCAGGTACATAACAGCGGCGAGCTTCATCTCCACCTGCCTGGTCCCTCCGACAAGGCTTCCGTGATTAAGCAGAAGATCGTTCCACTCCTCCAGGTCAGCTCCCCCGCTACCCCATCTGGCCTCGAGACTTCCGGCCTGGTCCCCAGTGACGGGTTGAAGCTCGACCCACCTGCCGTTCTTGTCCTTGTAGGAGAAGATCCAGTCCACCCTGTCCCTGTCGATCTCCTCACCCTCCTCGATGACCTCGAACACGGCAGCCCCCGAGGTGGGGTTCACAGTGGCGGGTCCGTGGGCCCTGATTCCCCCCCACCACTCCGTCACCGCCGTGGCGTCCTGTTTCCACTTGCTCCCCAGGAAGAACCTGGGCCCATGGTAGAGGTCGTCCGTCCACTCCTGGTCGGTGGCGCTGATCCCGGGGTAGCTGATGTCTATGCCCCCAGCCACATAGGGGTCCGTGGGGTCCGCCCCATGGGTTATCTTGAAGTTGGCCCTGATCTTCGCATCCACCTGCTTGCTCCTCTCCTCATTCCGGGCTGGTTCTTGCCCCTGGCAGCCGTCCCCCCACCTTGTCGGAGTTGCATCGACCCTGGCGGTTATGGTCAGGGGCACCACGCCCTCCAGGACCCAGTGTTGGTTCCCTGGGGGCTTGTCGTAGTTCCCTGGAAGGATTTCGCCATCGATCGCGGCGTCGAACCAACCCTGGCAGTGGATCTCGTTGATGCCCTCGCCGAAGGCCCGGGGAGACCAGATCGCGTTCGCCCAGGTGATTTGGTTGTCCCAGCTCACCGGGGGAAAGTCGACGTGGCCCTGGACCTTCCCCGTGGCCCTCTTCGTGGAGGTGTCGAAGGTGACCTGGACCGAGCCATCCAGCACCCTGACCGTTCTGTGGGCGATCACCATGTCGCTGACATGGCAATCACTCTCATCTGATCCCTCGAACTCGCAGAATGGGTCACCCTTCGTCAAGCCGTATATGGGCCAGTCGACGTTGACCGTGAGGTACTCGGCCTCGTAGTCGAGGACCACCACCTTGGCTAGCGGAAGATCCTCTTCCGCAGCGCCGCTCGGCACAGGCATAGCCATGAAGGAGAGAAAGAGAAGTAAGGGAAGGAGCAGCAAGGTAGATTGAGATGCCTGTCGGGGCTCCCGCCATCCGGGGCCCCGAACCCTCTCCAAGCTTGACGGGTCTGTAACAGACATATGTCCCCGAGCTGAAACTCAGCTACCATAATAAGCTTTCCGGATCCCGTCCCCGTGATGTGCTTCACTCAAATTCGGATAAGAAAGCTGTTCTGAGGTCTTCCTATTCCCGAGGTCTTTCACCTGCAGGTTTCTGCCGGAAATACAGCCACATCCCAATAGAACCGACAACGATCACCAGCAGAACCAAACCCAGAAGCAGGAGCCACGGGAACTTACCTATAGCCTCAACTTCCAGTTCGTAGGTCCAGCTGTGACTGAGCCCGCCTCCCGAGGCCGTGATTGCCAGCTCATGCGTACCCTCGGGTACATCCCTTCCTACCTCGATGGTCAGGTTGGAACTGAACTCTGGAACTCCGGACATCGGTTCAAAGGTAGCAGTCGCCCCTTCGGGGAGGCCATCGATCGACAGGCTGACCTCCCCATCGAAGCCCTCCATGGGTCTGATATTAACGGTAACGCTGAGCGTCTCTCCCTGTTCAGCCGACCCGCTCCGCGTGGTCGAACCAGTCACCGGGTCCCTAACATCGATTTCGAAGTCCGGCTCCGGAGCCTCGGTCACCGTCAGCTCGAACGTCGCGCCGTGCTCCTTACCCCCACCGCTACCAGTAAACGTGATCTCGTATGTGCCTTCAGGCGTATCCTCCCCGATCGAGATGGTGACGGAGGAAACGAAATCTGGCGTACCAGAGGACGGGGTGAACTCCGCACTCGACCCGCTGGGGAGTCCGCTCGCAATCAGGGTAACCATGTCCGAGAACTCGTTTATCGCGGTCACGGTGAGGGTGGTTGTCGTCGATTCACCCTGCATAGCCGAGCCACTAGCCGGATCAACAGATACCTCAAAGTCCGGGGCCTCAGCTACCTGCAGCTCATACGTCGCGCTGTGCTCCTTACCCTCGCCGCTACCGGTGACCGTTAGATCGAAGCTTCCTGGAGATGCATCAGCCTCGGCACTCAAAGTGAGCGTAGAGCTAAAGGTTGGGGCGGATGAAGTTGGCTCCAAGGTTGCCGTAACACCGTCAGGAACCCCGGAAATGGTAAGGGATACGCTGCTGTCGAAGCCTTCCACGGAACTCACCGTGACGGACGAGGTGATCGACTCACCCTGCATGACCGATCCACTGGCCGGATCCACCATGACCTCAAAGTCCGGCTCCGGAGCCTCGGTTACGGTCAGCTCGAACGTCGCGCTGTGCTCCTTACCCCCACCGCTACCAGTAAACGTGATCTCGTGAACTCCCGCCGGCGTGTCCGGCATCGTATTCACGGTAGCCATGGACGTGAGGTCAGGAGTACCCGAGCCGGGGGCGAATGATACATCGACTCCGCTTGGCAATCCGGTAGCCGTCAACGCTACCGAGTCGTCGAAGCCCTCCACGGAGCTCACCGTGACGGACGAGGTAATCGACTCACCCTGCATAACCGATCCACTGGCCGGATCAACAGACAACTCAAAGTCCGGCTGCGGTCCCTCGTAAACCGTCAGTCTAAGCGAGACTGAGTGAGACTTGCCGCCGCCGGTTCCTCTGATCTCGATGTCGAATTGTCCGGTGCCCGCAACCATGCTTGCCCCTATCTCCATCGTCGAGGTGAAGTCAGGCGAACCGGATGAAGGCGTGAAGCCTACTGTCACCCCCGACGGTACCCCAATTGCCGACAAGGATACATCCGAGTCGAAACCAGCGCTCGCCACGACCGAGACCAGTGCAGAGGACGTCTCTCCCTGAATCACAGAAACCCTGGTCGGGTTGACGCTGAGTGTGAAGTCCGGGGCGGCGGTCACAGTCATGTCAAATGTACAGCTGTGTTCCTTGCCTCCGCCGGTACCCGCGATAGTCAATGTGTAGGTTCCTGGCTCGGTGGCGGCATCCGTCAAAAGCGTGAGCCCCGAGCTGAAACTCGGAACCGCGGTCGGTGGCACGAACTCCGCACTAGCGCCCTCGGGCAACCCCGAAACTGACAGGGAAACGGCTTCGGAGAAGCCATCGATGCCGGTGACGCCCACCGTGGTCTGCGTCCAGGTACCCTGTACGACCGAACCGGATATCGGGCTGACCTCTATCTCGAAGTCTGGCACCAGGACCCTGTTGACGATGAGCTGGAAGTTGACGCTGTGGGTCTTGCCTCCGCCGGTACCGGTCACACTGATGTCATAGGTCCCGGTCGGGGTTGACTCCAGGGTGCTTATGGCCATTCCTGAGCTGAAGCTGGGCGTGTCGGAGGTCGGAGTGAACGCGGCACTGGCGCCGCTGGGCAGCCCGCTTGCGCTCAGCGTAACCGTATCATCGAAGCCGTTTACCTCCGAGACCAAGACCACCGCCGTTGCTGTATCGCCCTGCACGACGGACTGCGACGCTGGGTTGATCGAGATCTCGAAGTCCTTGGCCGGGGCAGCTATAACGGTCAACTCAAGGGTGCAGTTGTGAGTCTTTCCGCCGCCGGTTCCCAGGACCGTCAGGCTATAGACGCCCGGAGTCACCGTATCGCCGACCGAGATGTCGACCGTTGAATCGAATTCCGGAATACCCGAGGACGGGTCGAAGGTCGCGGCCACACCGGTGGGCATATCGATTGCGCTCAGCGTAACCGAATCGGAGAATCCGTTCAGGGAGACCACCGAGATAGCGGCCGCGGCGGCCCCGCCCTGATTGGCCGAAACCGACTCTGGAGTCACTGAGATACCGAAGTCCGGTTCGGCCTCCGTTACGTTAAGCTCAAAGTTGTCGCTGCGGGTTATGCCACCCCCGGTCCCAGTAATCGTCAGCGTATAGACTCCCGGATCGGTCCCCAGCGATGTCTGTACGGTCAAATTAGAGTCAAAGACCGGAACTCCGCTGGATGGATCGAAGGATGCACTGGCTCCAGCCGGCAAGCCTGAAACCGATAGACCCACCGTGCTGCTGAATCCAAACCTCGGGGCCAACGATACCATAGTGGATGTCGACCCGCCCGGAGGAACGGATCCGGATTCCGGATCAACCGTCAAAGTGAAGTCCGGCGTAGGCGGCGCGGCTCCGGATAGGGTTACAGTCCTAGTCTCCTCGAAAGTATCCCCGTCCGCAGTCACCGTCAGCTTGATCACGTAGATTCCGCCCGGCCAGCTCGCAGGCGAGTTCCAGGAAACGGAATAGGTTATCGAGGTCGGGGCTACACCGTAGCCATAGCCATAACCGTAACCATAGCCATAGCCATAACCGTAACCATAGCCCCAGCTGTAGGTTGACGAACCCCAAGTGACATGTCGATACCCGTATCCATAGCTCCATCCTGAATCTGGGCTAGCGTCTATGGTGACTGCTCCTCCCGAAGTCGAGTATACGGAGGTCTGTGAGTTCAGAGGTAGGTTCGAGCAGGTGAGTTGATAGGTGGAAGGCTGGTTCTGTTTGTAGATATCGAGGTCCACACTCTCGATGGGCAGAAGCTCCCCGTCCTCGATCTCAACTACTATATCGAAATTCAGAACCTGTCCCAGAATCTGCGGAGAGGGATTGGCGATATCGATCTGAAGTCCGGAGAGCGGTGAGAGATGGAAAAGTGAGATGATTATGATGAAGGTGACGGTCGAACTCAAAATGAATCTTCTTCTAGGTGAACCATGGGCACTGACCCGGGAACCTAATTCTTCACTACTGATGCAAATCCCTCCGAAATCCTAGATATCAAGAAAAAGTAACGCATAGAGTCCGAAGTTAATCCTTTATAACTTTTCCGGCATTTTCTTCGTTCAAATATTGACTCTTGCGATTTCAAGCGGAACTTCTAACGCACGGTCATTTGTTCCTCGGGTTTTGAAGCTCCCGATATCAAAAAACCTACACATTCATCCACGCGTGTTCGAAGTTACGATGACCATCGAGAAGGCCAGGGTCCGCCTACAGTCTCTTCGGTTGGACGGATGGAATAGGATGAATGGAGTGATACTTGATTCGCCCGAATGGGAGCTTCAGATTCCTGCGACGACGGTTAACCCAGGCGCTCCGAACTGTTTGATGACTACCGATCTGAGACCGTAGTTGAGTAGCAGGAGTATGGCCAACACGTAGAGCATCCAGAAGAGCAATTCGGCTGTTCTTCTCGACTCTGCAACCTGCGACAATTTGTTCGCCCCATAGACTATCCCCAGAGTAGTATAGACAGCAAAGGGTGTCATATAGAGAAACCGCGCATGGTACGGGAACTTGAAAAAGATCATCAACGAACACAGCAACACCCAGGTAAGCATCAGCCTGTTGAAGCTATCCCCGTAGTCGAGTATAGAGACGACCCCGAGAATCGAGAAGATGAAGATGGGGGCATATGCATAGAATCCCCCGACATACCATTTGAAGGTTCGGCCCAGATAGGTATTGATTCTGGAGATGTTGGATAGGCTCACATCGCCGGCCCTACGCTGAATCTCCCTGATTATCTTCCGGGTGCCCACCTGGAAGCTACCGAAGTAGTAGGTCAGGTAGGCGGCGGCCAAGTTCAAGACCAGCATCAATGCGATGATCTTGACCTCCCAAGTGCCCCGATGGTATGGGATCTTCTTTGCCCATACCACTAGCAGGGAAAGGATCGCGTACCCCGCCAGAATGCCGACAATGAGTAGGATCCACGTCCAGAGATGGATGTAGATAACTGCAATGGAGCTGAGGGCGGCCGGTACTAGCAGCCATTTGTTCCTCCCACCCTTCACGGATTCGAGTAACAGTCCGTAGAACAGGAGCACTACGGCGAATGCTAGCCAGTTAGCATAGAATCCGGCGTAGAGGCCAACGGTCACCGTGAACGAAAGTACAGAGACCACCATCGCAGTGGCGGCGTGAAAGAGGGATTTGCCGGATCGGACGAGGAGAAAGGCTGCGGTCAAGAGTACAATGCTCAAAACCGCGGGCATGGCGAAGGTAACGAATCTCACCGGCGTAGATCCCGAGAGCTGAAACAGGAGGTACTGAATCACCAGGTATGCGAATCTCTCGTCTTGCACCGCATACCCCATAGCATGGCCGAGGTTCCCATCTGTCATATCCCTGAGGTACTTTATGTAGTCGGGCGCATCCGTCCCCGGAAAACCGGGATTGAGTTCCCCCGCGACGGCGAAGTTGTAGTAACCGATGAGCAGCGCCACCAATACTGCGACTGAACCTATGACTAGGCACTTCTTGAGGGTCCTCGAGCCTTCGCCTGGCTCGGCGTTGACCGGTTCAGTACTGCTCGTCCGCCAGTTCCCCGAGAGTACTCCCTTGAAGGTGAACTCTCCAAGCCAGCTGTAGGCGAAGAACAGGATGAGGATAGGTAGAAGGGGATAGAGCAGGTTCGATATCTGAGCTTCCATCAGGGCGGGGGCCCAGTTGCTGGCAACGAAGACCGGTGACGGATCAAACAGGTGCTGTGTCCATCTGATGATGCTGGCTATCTCTATGACCAGAAGCCCGATCGCCCCATAGAGCAGGACCAGGGAGAACCGTGGGCCATCCCCTAGACGGAAAAGCCCTGTGCTATGTCTGATATAGACCAGAAGCAACGCCCAGAGGGCGGCCAACGATATGACCGCGATGATGTGGAAATCCGAATAGACTGCTAAGACCAGTGCTGCTGCGACAAGAAGGTACAGTACCGTCCCCATACTCCTCAATTCCCTCTTCAGTCCACGGCAATCACCTTTGCTACAAAGAATCAGTAGAGTGGCCGATGACATCGCGAAGATGGCCCATAGGACGTTATCGGCGCCCTCGGATATCACGGTTATATCCAAGATGAACTTCCTGTAGCCGAGATAGAAGGGAATGCCCAGGTGGTTTGCCGTGATAACCAGTTGCAGGAAGACGAAGCCCGCTATCAGAGCCGATTCAATATGGCTGACCGCCCTGTTAAGCCCCTTTTTCGGGCTGAGTGGCAGACCCATCCATGTTCGTCCCCCAGCTTTGACCTAAATGTATTGCTGCCCAAAGTGCCCCGATCTCATCCTGATCTGTTCTTTCTATCTCGACACGGGTATACATACCTTCAAGTACCTGCAGGGCATGATGACTATCCAAATCATACGATTTCCGAATCTCATCTTTCCTCGGAATAGCCCCTTCCGGCCAGCTTCCTCAGGGTTTCCAGTTCCCAGTCCGGATGCCTCTCAAGACACTCTGCAACCGGGTCCACGGTTTCGGGTTTTTCCCTTTCCACCCCCAGTGTCAGTATGCGAATTCCGAGTGATATGATCGCATCTATGATTCCGACTCCCCCCTGTCTCGAGCGAGGGTGAATGAGTATTATAGCCGCGGTGACCAGTATCCACACCATCAACAGGCGCGGATAGTCGGGCGTCCTCCTGACCACCACGGTGAAGACCTCCACCGGGTTGCTTAGGGAATGGTGCTCCTCGTCTATATAGACCCTGGTCACGTCGGCCCCCGTCAGGTAATCTAGCAGGTTCTCCAGTAGCTCCCGATTGCCCGGTAGATCTATCATGCCATTGATGAATACGCTGGGGTCGGAGAGGATGAGTATCTGGCCCCTACCGTATCTCTGCTCTATCAGAACCGGGAAGGATGATCTCGATTCGTCGTCCATCTGCCACTCCCCATCTTGGTTGGCGTCCAACCAGCTCATCCTGCTTGTTCTCGCCAGAATCTTTGCGTTCCCGGCTCCCACCCCGGTGATAGCCGCGGGATAGTTGAGCGTGAAGCTCTTCATTTCCCGGGTGATCGGGCTGTTTGGAAGCGGGGTGCAGGCGACCACAAACGGGTCCTTCTCGTAGGCAAGATCCGCAATGGGATACTCGGAGAATCTGTATCCCAATTCTAGCACCTCCAGAAGGGTGTTGCCCTGGTCGAAGTCATTGGCCAGTAGCACGGTTCCCCCGGATTCCGCAAATCGGGCTATGTATTCTGCATCCCCCCTCGTGAAGGGCCTGGTGGGTCCGATGATCAGTAGTGCGGTGTTCTCGTCCTCAGGTCTGCTTCTCAAAGACCGGAAGGGCGTGTGGAGAGGCAGGACCTCCTTGCCGGATTCGTATACCGTCCTGGCGAACTGGGAGCAGCCCTTCCAGCCCGCGTTGTATATCGAGAAGTCGGACACGGTCCTGAGCATTGGAATGGTCAGCGGCATCAGAAACACAGCGCCCGCCGAGAGGTAGACGATGGCATACAGGACGATCCTTCTGATCCTTCGAGGCCCCCATTCCTCCATCTAGCTGCCCACCTCCTCCAAACCGTCGGTGAGTATAGAGACGCAGCCGATTATCTCCGAGAGTTCATCCTTCCCGATCTCCTGGCCCGAGAAAACGCCCTTCTCGTAGATCCCTGCAATTCTCTGGACGGCTTCGTCAACCCGGGAGGCAAACCCCTTCGAACGCACCAACTCCGCTATCTCCCTGTGGGTCTTGCCGCTGAGATCCATCGACAGTGCCCTGGAAATCAGCCCGACACTGTCAACGAAGAGGTTGACCACCTCTCTCCTTCCCCTACTCATCGCCGCGCGATGAGCTGCAGACTCCTCCGGGGCCTTCGGTTCAGGGCTCGCTTCCAGACTTCTCCCGGGTTCAGGCCTAGTTACTTCCCGTGACCCGGTCGTTTTGGGCTTCATCCCCAGTGATCTCGGCTTGACGCTCCTGGCGATCGCCAGCCCCAGGGCAAGCAGCGAGATTGCCGCTACCGCTATGACCAATCGGCCGATGGCCTGACCCTGAGGGTTGACCAGAACCGTGCGGGTAGAGCTGTTGCAGGACTCGACGTTAGGGTTCTCTGACACGTAGATTGCCCTGACCTCGTGTACCCCCGCGGCATCCGGTTCGATCCGTGCCTCCAGGCCATATTCACCCTGCCGATCTGTGACAACGATCCAACTCGGTTCGCCTTGCCACAGGACCGAGACGTTCCTGAACTGTAGCGGCGTTCCATTCTGCGCGATCTTCAAACGCCCCGATACAGATAGGGTACCGCCAGCTGTGACGCTATCCGACACCGCGATGGCGAGCAGAGTCTCAAATGGCCCTGCGCCCTTCTCAGTGACGTTTATGCTCAGGGGATCAGAATGGCTCGCCATCTCATGCAGGTTACCCTCGTAGAACGCCCTGAACCTTGCCTCGCCCTCGCTCTCGGGCAGCCTCACTTGGGTGGAGTAGATTCCACGCAAGTTCGTTTCGGCGGGTATCTGGATGGTCAGGTTTGGTGACCGTATCCACAGGCTCCGACCCACCAGACCGCGTCCCCACTCATCGTGAAGCCTGCCCGATATCGTGAGGTTCCGCCCCGACCTGCCTTCCCTTTCATCTGACTGTATATCGAGGAAGGTCCTCATCCTCTCGGTTCCACTGACCGATACTTGCACCACGTTCGACTTGGTGACGGATATATTCAGGCCCGGTTCCGGCTCGAAGATCGCGATCGCGGGGTAGACGCCGGAAGGGGTTTCGTTTTCCGTTCGCCAGATCAGGGAAAAGGTCCCCTGAGGTCCGGTGACCGCCGCCCTGGAAAGCCCCAGGAAGGCGACTTCGATTTCTCTACCACCAACAGGGACACCGTTCTTGGAGGAGAGGCGGCCGCTGAAGCGGACTATCTCACCCGATGTTATACTGTCGGGCGCTGCAATCAGCTCGACCGCCATCTCCGTTTCACCCTGAAGAGCCCTCCGTTTCCCCTCGTCCAGAATGGAGTAGTACGACGACAGCGCCCCGGCAACTTCATCTGCCCTTCTTCCTAGCTTAGTCCGGTCTATGAACGGTGGCAGTGAATCGATACGTGAGTTCAGATCACCGATCACTGACCCCAACCTCTCCAGCCTCTGTTCAACCTCCGCGACCTCCACCCAGATCCGAGGTTTTTCCTCGGCCCTCTGCAGGGATTCTATCCTGTCGACCGCCTCGGCCTGAGAGGCAATCAGGTCCAGGCAAGATTCCCCCAACAACGAGAATGGAGCGGTTGAGAAGACCTGGCTCGAGATCACAGAATCCATGCCCCGGGACTCGAGATCGGATCTGAAGATCGAGAGGTTACTGATGAATATCCTGTAGAATCCGATAGTGGAGTTCGCCTGCTCGACCCTGCCCGCTAGCGAATGGGAGAGCGAGTTGGCCGCGTTGTCGGCGAGGGACTGATAGAGACCGATCACGGTTGAGTTGTCCGCCTCGGTGATCGACCCGTAATTGCGATGGTAGGTTGGTTGTGCCATCGTAGCCGGCTGCACGAGCAACAAAACGGTCAGGGACCAGAACGGCAAGAGGCTCCTCACGCTTCTTCCTCCTCGTACCGAGGCCGCGAAAGCAGGAACTTCGACACAACTATGGTCGTTAGGCCCGCGATGATGGCGGCGTGAAAGGTCGCCGCTTCCGGGCTGGCTGAGTACTGCTCCAGTACATCCCAGCTGGAGAAGACCAGCATGAGCGCCGCGAGGATTCCCGTCAGAATAACCGAGGCCTTCAGCAGGGCCCTCCCCCTGAATACAACCCTTGCCTTCGCGGTTGCAGCCTCGATGGTCAGGATGACCTCCAGCAAGGCCAATAGTGGAATACCGAGGGCTAGTGCAAAGAAGCCGATCTCCCCTGCTCGTCCGATGACGAAGGCGGGAAGGTCCAGGACGAATCCCGGAGCGAGGGCCATTCCAGACCACCCCAGTATCGAGATGGTGCGCAGGGACAGCAGCAGTCCCAGGATGGTCAAGGTGAAACCGGTGAGCAGAAGGGCTAGCTCCCAAGGATAGGATTCCACGATTTGTGTCCAGGGAGCGCCCAGTCCGAAGTGGAGGACGAAGATCAAGACGTATGTGGCGCAGACTGCCCCCAGAAGCCTCACACCGTCGATCTGAGGACGTATCTCCGTCTGACCGAGCAGAAGACGCACATCCATGATTCATCCACGCTCCAGTCTCTTGGAGAGCGTCAAGGCTGCCTCCTTGCCCTTTTCCACCTCGATCACCTGGGCGCCCATTCTCTCGAGCCTCCTCATCAGAGATCTCTTGGACTGGTATTCCAGGTACAGGTCCTCCAGAACCTCGACGGTCATCTCCCCCTCTTGCACCTCGAATATCGAGGAGAGTGGGGTTATGACGATAAGCCGGTGTCCGCGGCGGAGGATTATCTTGCTGGCCAACTGCATGGATTTGGGATTGGTCTTGAGGTCGGAGTAGACAACAACAACGCCGGACTTTGCCCCGTCCTGAACCAGGCGCTCGACGGCCGCGTAGATGCCCGCCGCTTCCTCCGAGCTCCCCACCGTTCTTCGGCCGAAGAAGGGCAGAACCCTGGCTATCAAGGGCGACTCTACATCCACGTTCTTTCCCGTGTTGGTGTACCCCCTCGGTCTTGTTTGGGTGATCCCGCTCCTCGGGATCTTGGACAGCGTGTGCATGAGCTCGGACGGCCTGGACCTCCCGGCCGAAGGGGGCTCGTAGTCCAGCACCCTGTGCTCGTCGTATGTTGCCATGGCAACCGGGAAACCCCGCTTCGAGAGCTGGCTTGCCATCTGAACGGCATGGTAGACCGACTGATCGAGCTTCGATACCTCCTCAGGCTCCGGCTTCAGCCTCATCGATCTTGAGCAGTCCAGGAGGATGTAGACGCTGCCCCGGGTCTCATCGTACATCAGCTTGGTCATCAGCCTCGCCAGCCTCGACGATGCCTTCCATTCGATGGAGCTTGAGGCGTCGTCTCCGACGTACTGTCTAAGACCGGCGAATTCGTATCCCCGCCCCGGACGGTCGGACCGCGCCGTACCGGACCCAGCCATCCTCTCCCGCTTGAGGAGTATCTCTCCCTTCTTGAACTTCTCTATGGGCGGCTGAACATCGACGGTCATCTCCTCCCCGTCCACCACGAGTGTCGACATCAGCCCCCGTTCGTCCATCAGCTCCATACGAAATTCCTCGAGTTCCAGCTCCCCCCTTGTAATAGGCCGCAGAGTATAGGAAAGCTCGGCGCTGGAATCGGGCTCGATTACGGTGCGCATACGGTGGTTTCCGGAGACCAGCTCAAGCTCGTCTGGCAGGTCGTCCTCGATGTCCACCAAGGTGGCATTCGACGAGCTGTTGTAGATCTCGAGCGATGATCGGAAGGGACGATCCTGAAACGCTCTCCTCTTTCCGTGCCTGGTCGCAGAGAGTGCGGTGGTCCTCAGCTGATCGTCGTAGCTGAACCTGGCGAATGCCAAGTAACCCAGCAGGAGTGAGGCCAGCAAGCTGGGCACCAGATTGTTGAGAGCGTATCCCTGCGCGTAGAGGAGAATGGCTACTATTACCAGGATCTTCCCCTGAGTGGTGAGATTCACCTCCCTGGTTCTGGCTTTGCCGTTCAAAGACCGATCTCCGTTTGAACCTATTCTCTGGGCACCGGGACTCTCCGCACGACGTTTTCTATGACTGAACTGGGCGTGATCTCCTCGAGCTCGGCATCCACCGTGAGCATCAAGCGATGCAATAGCAGCGGCCTGGCGAGCTCCTTCACGTCATCGGTCGTGGCGTATGGCCTGCCGGAGACCAAGGCCCTGGCCTTCACCGCTCTGAGGTAGTGCTCGGAGGCCCGGGGACTTGCCCCCAGCTGCACGTTCTCGTCCTGCCTCGTTGCAAGGACGAGATCCCTTATGTACTGCAGGACGGGCCGCTCGACGTGAACTTCCTTGCACCCACGTATCATCCTGGAGAGATCATCCTGCCCCATGACCAGCCCCGGCGGTTCGGGGTCCATTGAGACGTTCTTCATCTCCAGCATGAGCAGCTCCGCCTCCTCCCCCGGGTACCCGACCTCGAGCTTGAACAGGAATCTGTCTATCTGAGCCTCGGGCAGTGGATACGTACCCTCAAGCTCCACCGGGTTCTCTGTGGCCATCACCATGAAGGGGAGCTGCATGGGGAGGGTGGTGCCCTCTATTGTGGCCTGTCTCTCCTGCATGCACTCAAGCAGGGCCGACTGGGTCTTCGGCGGGCTCCTGTTGATCTCGTCGGCGAGTACGATGTTGGCGAAGATCGGCCCCTTCCTGAGGGAGAAGGAGCCGTCGGCGGGGTTGTAGACGTAGTTACCCAGGATATCGGCGGGAAGAAGGTCGGGGGTGAACTGGATTCTTGAAAAGTGGAGTCCGAGACTTTCCGAGAACCTCTTGATAAGCGTGGTCTTCGCGACACCGGGGACGCCCTCCAGCACGGCGTGTCCCTCCGCGAGCATGCAGGTAAGCAGTAGATCTGAGAGTACATCCATGCCCACCAGGGCCTTCGCCATCTCCCCCTTGAGCGAGTCCGAGACCGCTGACGCTTCCGTTGACAGTCTTCCCAGACGCTCTCTCTCCGTCTCCTGCATCTCCGTTTCCTCAATCACCAATCATCGTATCCTCCTATCCTCTCAATATCTCTATCACCCTGACCAGAACGATTACCAGAAAGGCCAAGAAACCCACGTAGGCACACGTCGACACCTTCTCCCTGAGGCTTACGGTGGCATATCCCGAGGCCAGCTCGGCGCTGATCAGCAGTCCTATCGTGAGCAATGTCGTCAGCACGGAGAGCTGATCCAGCGCACCGCTGTCCTGCGCGAGGAGAACAAGCAGCCACGAGAAGGTAAGCCACCCGATCATCCCGATTATCAGTAGATCGACAAGCCTTGCCAACTTCAGGCCCCCACCCTTGTTAGTGTTACACTGACCTCGTCCCGGGCCGAATCGTACTCCAGGGAGTCCAGCCGAAGGGCGAGTCCCATCGAACGAGACAGCGCCTCGCAGATGCAGGAACAGACCGGGCATCCCACCCTGATGCACGATGGTAGTCTACGTTCGCACACGTCGGAACACACCGGAGATCTTACGATGAAGGATGGCTCACCCTCATCGACCTCTATCGAGCCTGCCAACTCGAGCCCTCGGGAAAGCAGAGGTGCTACCATGGTTGACACCGCTGAAGCTTCCAGGTCCTC
>Ga0180432_10003469_pt1 | contig 22421 bp, 15 predicted proteins | sample SS_ome_10_FD_132414 | JGI IMG/M metagenome (GOLD analysis project Ga0180432, IMG submission 132414) | Hypersaline lake sediment archaeal communities from the Salton Sea, California, USA - SS_1_MS_2 metaG | ecosystem: Environmental > Aquatic > Non-marine Saline and Alkaline > Hypersaline >...
CCGGAGCTCACCTGCCCAGCTCAGACCCGCCGGGCGCCACGCTACGCGCGATCGTCCTCCAGATAAGCCAGCGCCTCCTCCCCGACCTCCTCCGCCGTCAGCTTGTCCGTGTCGATGCGCAGGTCCGCGTGCTCCCTCGCGTGCCGCAGCCGTTCCCGCATAGCTCCCCACCAGGCTGCCCCTGCCTCTGAGCGTCGTCTCTCGCTTGCGACCTCCTGGGAGACGTCCAGGTAGATCAGTAAGTCCGGGTTTGTGAAGCGCTGCCACATCGACGGCACGTAGGAGTGCTCCTGGTTCACCTCGCGAGCGTGGTACCCCGCCTCCTCTAGTTTTCTGACCAGCGTCGACTTTCCGGAGGCACACGGGCCTACGACCGCCACCAGTGGCCCCGTCCCCTCCTCTCCGGCTCTGTCGCTTTCCTGGTCCAACATATGCCGTCCGCCTCCGCAGGACGGAGGCCTCCTGTCAGAGAGGAACCCGGAGTCGAAGCCTCCGCACCTCGTGCTCCCGCCGGCGATCCGCGACGTGCAGGACCAGAATACTGATATCGTCCCGCGGCCGCCCGTCCTCTAGCTTGAGCGCGTGATCCAGTAGCGCGCCGGCGAGGCTCTCGGCCGTCGCTTCCCCGTCCTCCAGCAGGCCGGCCGTCGTCTCGGCGACGTCGAGGACGGGGCTCGACCAGGATCCCGCTCGCTCCAGTCCGTCAGTATACACAATAGCCCACGTACCCGCCGTCAGGGGTAGCTCCGTGATGGAGGGTTTTGTGCCGCGGCGAACGCCTATCGGCTCCACGTACTCGTCGAGCGAACGAATCCCGGTTTCCGAGGTGACAACGATCATCGGGCAGCGGCTGTTCCGGGAGAGGACGAGGGAGTTCGTGATCAGGTCGACCGACAGTATGTTCAGCGTCGCCGAGACCTTCCCACTGCGGTGCGTGTACAGGTAGTCGTGGGCGGCGCGGGCCGCGGCGCCGTCGCGCACTCCCTGGGCCAACTCGGAGATGACCTTCCGGGCCACCAGATTACTGATGGCCTTGGCAGCTCGCCCTGATCGTTGGCCGTCCACCAGGACGAACGAAAAGCCCCCGTGTGGACGCTCTACCATCTCCAGGGTGTCCCCACTCTCGCTGGTCGCCCACTTACCGATCTTGGCGGCCGCCACCTCTATCTCCATCTCTTCTCCTCGCACCTTGAAGGGTTCCCGGTACGCCAGATCCGGAGGCAGACCTCGCCGTCGCATCCCCGGCAGTATCGGCGTTGCTGGTTGGCGTTGCCCATTATACCTGTGCACATCTGCCGAGCAAGACTGGAGGAAATCGGGCCGTGTGCTATAATCTAGACACGGTCCTCATCCCCGGTGGAGTGCGAACGACTATGCAATTTGAGCTATGGAGATCCTGGCTGCCATTGGTCTTTCGCGAGCCCAACGCTTGGGGATACGCCCTTCTCGCCGTCGAACTCCTTCTCAGTCTCGCGCTGCTCATTGTCGCCCGTCGTGATCTGTTCCACGTGCGGCGCCGAGGCTTCCTCCTCTTCGCACTCTGTCTGGCTGCGACGGTTGTAGCTGAGCGGGTTCTGGTGCTGCTCTTCCCGGGCCGTCACATGCTGCCGCTCCCGGGGATTCCCCTCGCTCCGACCAGGCCCTTCACTCCGCTTCTTGGGATCATACCTATCGCGGTCGCCGGGGCGTGGCTCGGTCCTGGGCCCGCCTGGGCGGTCGGGCTGCTCAAGGGCACCCTGCGGGCGGGGATGACAGCGGGAGGGCTGAACGAAGCGCTCCATTTTGCGCTCTTTGGTTTCCTGATCGGGTTCCTACTCCGACAGGACTACCGCGGGAGGCTGTCCCGGTTCGCCCGCCAGCCGGCCGTCGCCTTGCCGCTGATGACGCCCTTTCCGGCTCTTCTTCTGTTCTTGTCATCCTTCGCTCGAACGGCCGAGTCAGGGCTGTCCGGCCTTGATTACGCCGTCTCATTGACCTCCTCTTATGCCGGGCCCCTTCTTCTAGAGAGCTTCGCCGCCGCTGTCATACTGCAGGGGGTCTATCTCACGATCCCACGGCTCCGCCCGGTGCGCATCACACGGCACTGGCCGCCCTACAGTCGCAGCCTGAACCGCCGGCTTCTCTTCCTGTTCATTCCCATCGTCGCATTGATCACGGTTGTCCTGGTCGCCGCCGTCACGGCCACGGCGCTCCATCAGGCCGCCTCGGAGGCTGTCCGTCAGATGGCCAAGGATGCGAACGGCGCCGCCGAGGAGATTCCCCATTTCGTCCAGACGGGTCAGGGGCTCCTGGCAGAGTTCGCCGAAGATGAGGCGCTCCGAACCGGCGAGGGCGCGGCTCTGGACGAGCGGTTGCGTCGGGATCTCCAGATGGTGGTCTTCTTCGAGCAGCTCCTTCTGTTCGACACCGACGGCCAGTTGCTGGCCCAATACCCGCCTGAACCGGCTGGTGACTCACAGCTGACGGTGCAGGAGCAGACGCTTCTCCTCCTGGCCCTGGAGAACGGAGCACCTCAGACCAGTGATGTGCACCGCTCAGGCCAGGGGGTGGTCATTCTGACGTTCTCCGCCCCTATGTCGGAGGCTCCGTCGGACGACGAGGGTGCGGCCGTCTCCCGCGTGCTTCTCGGGCGCACCTGTCTCGACGCCAACCCCGTCGTGGGGCGCATCATTCAGAGGCTCCAGTGGGCAGACACCGACGGTGCGGGGTTTATCATCGATTCCCGGGGGCGCATCGTGGCCCACCCCAACCCTGACATGTTGCTGCGTACATGGGACATTGAAACTGCTCAATCACGCATCGAGGCGCCCCCGCCGGGCTGGGCCTACCAGAGCCGCGATGCCCAGGACAACACCCGCCAGCTGGTCTATCACGCCCCGGTGCAGGGCTATCCTTGGCAGGTTGTTGTCCGCATCCCCTACGCCATTGTGCTCGATCAGGCCCGGCAGATTGCCACGCCACTCCTCATTCTCCAGGTTCTCCTCGGGAGAGGCCTTGTGGTGATGATCTCATTCGTCACGAACTGGGTCACACAGCCTCTCCAGGAGCTTGCCACAGCTGCGGATCGCATGGCGGCGGGCGACCTCTACGAGCCAGTCCACGTCGCGGGGCAGGATGAGGTGGCCCGGGTGGGGGATGCCTTCGAAGAGATGCGCGTCCGCCTCAGGGACCGCATGGAGGCCCTCTCGCTCCTGCTTCAGGTGAGCAGCGCGGTCTCGGCCACGCTGGAGCTTGACGAAGGCATGCCCTTCATCCTCGAGGGTGCGCTGCGGGCCCTGGGTGCACAGGTGGCGCGGATGGTCTTCCTTAGTCCGGACGGGACGCCGGCTGAGGTCATGGCGAGGGGGCGCCCCAGGGAAGGCCTGGAGCCCTTCGATCGCGCCCTGGCCCGAGCTGCTCAGGGACGGCAGCGCCCCCTGGTCATCGGCAACCTCCGACGGGCCAGGTCCCTGATTCCGTCCTCATCCTTCAGGGCCGCCGTGACAGCTCTGATTGCCCTCCCGATCAAGGCGAGGGACCAGCTCTCCGCCGTGATGTGGGTGGGTTACCGGGCGCCCCAACACTTCGATTCCTCTGACATTGACCTCCTCTCCACCCTCGCGAGTCAGACATCCGTGTTGGTGGAGAACGCCCGGCTCTTTGAGAGTGCTGAGGGCGAGCGGAGGCGCCTGGCGGCCATCCTGTCCAGCACGACTGACGCGGTCGTCGTTCTGGATCGCGACCAACACCTCCTTCTCATCAACCCCGCTGCCGAGAGGGCTTTCGCCGTCAAGGCTCAGGAGATCACCGGGCAGCCTGTCCACGGCCTGCCCTTGCCGGTCGCCCTACGCGATGCTCTGCTGGAGCCTCTGGACGTCGGCGAGGCGCACACACAGGAGCTCTCCTTGGCCGACGGGCGGACGCTGTACGCCAACGTCTCAGCCATCATGAGTAGTGACGGTCAACGCCTTGGGCGAGTCGCCGTCTTGCGCGACATCACCCACCTGAAGGAGCTGGACGAGCTCAAATCGGAGTTTGTCTCCACCGTCTCCCACGACCTGCGCTCGCCCTTGACCTATATCCGCGGCTATACGACCATGCTCCCCTCGGTGGGTGGGTTGAATGAGGAACAGCAGGCGTACGTGTCGAAGATCCTCACCGGGGTCGATCAGATCAGCAACCTGGTCGAGGATCTTCTCGATCTGAGGCGCGTCGAGTCTGGCGGGGGGCTGGAGTCCCAGCCCTGCTATGTTGTAGCCCTCGTCTCCGAGGCGGTCGATGCGCGACGGATGCGCGCGGCCGCCAAAGAGATGGATCTCCGGCTGGAGAAGACGATACGCGATGGGGAAGGCGCCCCTTTGGAGGGCCTTGATCCCCGGACCCTCATCGTCTCCGGCGACGCGGCCTCTCTCCGCCAGGCCTTCACCAACCTGGTGGACAATGCCATCAAGTACACCCCGGGTGGGGGCGAGGTCGTGGTACGGATGTCGGTGGTGGAGGAGGAGGGGGTATGGCGGATCCTCATCGACGTCACGGACACCGGGATTGGCATTGCGCCGGAGGATCAAGTGCGCCTGTTTGAGAGATTCTACCGCATACGGCGCTCCGACGTGACCAATGTCCAAGGGACGGGACTTGGGCTCTCCCTCGTCAAATCGATCGTAGAACGCCACGGGGGAGAGGTCTCCGTCGAGAGCGAACTCAATCAGGGGAGCACTTTCACGATCCACCTCCCCCTGGCCGACCCCGTTCCATTCGTTGACGGGCGCCGGTGAAACGTCAGCTTGCCGAGAGGCTGCAGCCGTGATGCCCTTGTCCTACGACGCTCCCCTGTGGCTTTTCCACGACGGGCTGAAGGGCTTGAGATTTGCGGAGTCGCGGGAGGCACCCCAGGGGGCCCGCTTCTCTGGGATGCGGCTGTCCTTGCGCGGATGCCCTCGTCGGTCAGTCGAATACCGGTCCCGAATTCGAGTCGTCGGACGCAGTCCTAAGACCAGGAGATAATCCACCATGGCACTCCAGATTGGCATTGTCGGTCTGCCAAACGTCGGCAAGTCCACCCTCTTCAACGCTCTGACGAACGCGAGCGTCGACGTGGCCTCCTATCCCTTCACGACCATCGAGCCTAACCGCGGCGTGGTCGCCGTGCCCGATCCGAGGCTCGAGAGACTGGCCGACATGGTCGGTCCCGACCGCGTGACCCCCGCCACCGTGGAGTTTGTCGACATCGCTGGTCTCGTCCAGGGTGCCCACCGTGGCGAAGGTCTGGGGAATCAATTCCTGGGCCATATCCGCACCGTCCATGCCGTGGCCGTCGTCTGCCGCTGCTTCACCGATCCCGACGTCGCCCACGTGGAGGGGCAGATCGACCCCGTCCGCGACGTGGAGGTGCTCGATCTGGAGTTGATCCTGGCCGATCTCGAGGTTGTCGAGCGGCGGCTCGAGAAGGTGAGGGCCGCAGCCCGGTCCCGTCCCCGCGACTATCAGGCGGAACTCGCAGCCCTTGAAGAGCTCCAGGGAACTTGGAGGCGGGCGAGCGGGCGCGGGCGTGGGCGGAGCACGGGGAGCTCCGACAGCGTTTGGCAAAGGAACTGCAGCTCCTCACCGCCAAGGAGCGGCTCTACCTCGCTAACGTCGACGAGGATGACTTGCCTGGCGGAGGCGTCCGTGCCCAGGAGGTGAAGGACCTCGCCCGCGAGGAGGGCACCACCTGCGTCGTCCTCTCGGCTGACCTGGAGTCTGCGCTGAGCGAGTGGCCTGAGGACGAATCGAGTGCGTACCGTGCCGAGATCGGGCTCGAAGGCTCAGGCCTGGCCCGGCTCGCCAGGGCCGGGTACGAGGTCCTCGATCTGATTACCTTCTTCACTATCGCCGGTGGGGAGGAGGTCCGGGCATGGTCCGTCCGGCGAGGCGCCGTGGCGCCGGAGGCAGCCGGAGAGGTACACACTCAGATGGAGGAGGGGTTCATCCGTGCCGAGGTGATTCCGCTGGACAGACTGGAGGACGCAGGGAGCTGGCAGGCGGCTCGCGAGCGGGGCATTGTGCGCATCAAGGGCCGGGATTATGAAATCCAGGATGGCGACGTCTGTCTTTTCCGCTTCAACCCGGCCTAGTCGGTCCTGGCCTCGTGGGTCTCCGCGACGGGGTCGGCGACCGGGTCGGAGACCGGGTCAGAGACCTCGGCGAATCGGTCCAGCTGGTCCACTTGCTCCGCCGTCGGCCGGATGAAAGGCCGGACAGCCCGAATGGTATTCCACGCCTCCGTCGGGCTCAGACCCGTCGAGACGAGGTATGCGGCAGCCATCGTCGGGGCGCGTCCCACGCCTGATCCACAGTGTACGTAGACACGACCTCCCGACTCGATGACCTCCCCGATAAACGCGACACCCGCCCGAAGATCCTCCATCGCTGGCGCTGTGTCGTCCACCGTGGGCAAATAGAGGTAGCGGGCGCCCTCGATTCCCACCGCCGCGTCGTCGAACTCGATCCGCATGTTGACGATCCCGTTGATGCCCCTTGCCTGGAGGCGGGCGCGTCCCCTGCGGCGGTGCTGTCCGCCCACGTGGAGCTGTGGCGTGATCTCGCTCACGCCGCGGAGTGGTGCCCCTGTCACGATCCGCACCACGTGATCTACGGCCCATAGGCCTGTCACTCCCGGTCCTTGCTCCGTCACACGACCCCACAGGATCACCAAGTTGTTCAGTGCCTTATTCAAAGCCTTCTTCTGCATATCCAGTCCATTCAGTATCGATCGATTGGCTCAGCGTTACGAACGGCGTGAGCTCGTCGATCCAGATCCGCTAGAGTACCATCCGCCCCAGGGCCCGGCGGAGTGGTGATGGTAAGAGGGTGGCCAGTCGTTCCCTGTCTTCCACCGTGAGGGCCCGCACGAGGATCAGACTGACCAGATAGAACCCGATGCTGGCCATCAGAGCCAGCGGCACGCTGTATCTGGCCACCACCCAACCCACGGCGGCCATGCCCAGGCCGGCTAGCATCGGCCTGCCGATGACGTCCCCCCAGGCCATCGGGCCCAGGCTGCGCCGCAGCTCCACCGCAAAGAGTACGTTAAGGATCAGCTCGCCGCCGATAATGATCCACGCGGACGCCGCGTACCCGAATCGAGGCACCAGTGCCACGTTAGCCAGGAGGGCGAACACCACCCGGGCTGCCGAGGCCTGGACCACGTACCGCTGGCGGTCGAGCGCGATCAACACGTAGTTGGTGAGGCTATTGATCCAGCCGAAGAGGATCGACCAGACCAGGATGCGTAGGGCCACTGCACCAAAGGGTAGGTACGCCCGCCCGCTCAGTAGCCAGACCATCGGGCGGGCCAGGAGCGTTATGGCGACCGAGGTGGGCAGGGCCACGAGCATCAGCAGCTTGACGGACAGCTGGTAGGAGCGTCGGAGGCGCCCCCTGTCCTCGGCCGCCTGTCGGGAGAGAACAGGGAAGACCGCGAACGTGAAAAGGGAGGGGATGATATTCAGCATATTCATTACCCACTTCGTAGCGGCGTTGTACCAGCCGACGGCATCATCTCCCCGGAAGTACTGCAGCATAATCACGTTCACGCCCGTGAACAGAGATTGGAGCAGCAGGGACCCCATCAACGGCCAGCTGGCGGCCAACATCGCGCGCATCCTCGACCACAACCGCTGCCCGGCAGGGATCTCCACCACGGGCAGTTTGCGCCAGATCAGTCGCCAGGCCAGCACGCCCAGGATCGTCATCGTGACCCCATTCGTCAGCACCGAGCTTCCCGCCAGCCCGACGATGCCCAGTCCGCCGACAAGGGCCAGTGTACCCAGGGTCACCTTTACGATTGTCGTGATGGTCTGGATGGCTGCCGGAAATTCGTGCTTCTCGAAAGCGCGGAAGAGGGCCGTCAGGCTGTTGGCTATCGTCCCGGGCAGCAGACCGACGTAAAGCAGTCCCACTGTCCAGATTGTCTCCTGCGTCAGGGGGTTCTGGAGGGCCTGCCGCCCCAGGAGGAAGCCTGCCAGGATGGGCACCACTGCCACAAAGAGGCCCAGCCGCAGTAGGGAGGTGTTCACGAAGACCCGGCGGGACTTGCCTCGTTCCTGAGCCACCTCTCGGATCAGGTACATATCCAGCCCGAAGTTGGCTAGGGTGTCGAACCAGAGGTAGATGTTCACCGCTGTGAAATACTGTCCCATCCCGGCCGGACCCAGTATTCGGGCGGTGAGGGCCGCGAAGGCGAAGTCGATGATCCGGTTGAAGAAATTCAGGACCATTGGCGCGACCGAGTTCTTGGCCACCCGCTGGACGGTGCTGGTTCCCGCCTCCTCCCGATAGAAAAAACGCCACAAGAAGAGGCCTGCAAGGAAGAGTAGCGACATCCCAGCCAGAAAGCTTATGAAGGCACCCACCTTGACGCTGTTCGGGCTGTACTTCAACCGCACCGTCCACTCCCCGGCTTCTTCAAGCCGGACCCCACGGAAGGCCCCATTCACAGGCAGGACCGGTACTTCCTCCTCTCCGGACTCGAGGTCATCCGACGCTCCGGTGCTCCTGGTGGGCCGGACGAAGCCTTTCCAGCCCGGGAAGTAGGCGTCTCCCAGAATCAGCCAGCTTGGCTCATCGGTGCGTACCTCGATGACGACCTCATTCGAGGTCTCTCGAGGGATCGTCTGTGCTCGCGGAGCACCCGCCACGGCGTCTGCGGAGGTTCCGCCCACATCGCTATCCTTTGCCACTTCTTCCTCAAGGATCACGTAGTGGCGAGGGTCACGCGTCTGGACGGCGCGCTCGAAGGTCTCTGCCTCTGTCACCACTGTCGCCGACGTCGGCAACGTGAAGGCCCTCGGGAGTGCGCCGAGGTTCTCATAGATCCGGACCGACTCGTCCGCGTAGACCTGGGCGTACTTGGGGCTGGGGATCTCGACCTCGCTGACGACGTATCGGACGCTTAGGAGGTCGGTCAGGGGGCTGTCGAGGCTGGACCAGCTACGGAAGGGGGCGATTCTGTTGTACGCGACCTGATCCTGCTCCTCGATCAACGCCATGGTGTCCCGATACCGGCTGCTGAAGAGCGAGTCGTAACCCGCCACGCACGCCAGGCCGTGGATCATGCCGGTGTTCGCCTTCAGCGTGCCGCTCGTCCCGGGCGGGGTGAAGGTCGCGTACCGCCCGCCACTCTCTTGGTCCTCCAGGAATTGGATGGCTGGGGGTGTGTAGCTCAGGAGGGTTGGATCCACGGCAGGATGGAACCCATAACCGAAGGAGACCATGTCGACCAGTAACACGACGACTGCCGCGAGCTCCCACACCGGCCGTCCGAGGAGGTGGATCCGACATCGGCTCAGTCGAAGTACGATCCCGCTGGCCGACAGCAGCCATCCAAACAGCCCCAGCCATACGACCTCGTACGAGTAGAAGGCCCGGTGGTCGGGAAATGCGTCGGGCGCCCCGGCAAGGGACAGGAAAGCGCGTGCCACCAGCGGCTCAAGCTGGACGAAGAGAATTCGACTCAGCAGAACGCCTGTCAGGGTCAGCAGGCCTCCCCAGAAGGCCAGGGCCGCCAATACCGAAGTCGGCGAGCGGGTTGCTCCAAGTAGAGCGTGTCGGATGCCCCTGTCGTGCCATGCCCGTGCATAGGCTGGATCCTCGTTGTCCGGCTCTCCGCTTTCCCGCGCTCTTCGTATCCTCTCCAGGCCGAATCCGGCAAGCATAGCTACTGAAAGCGTCAGAGGGAAAACCCAGCGGAACGGCGAGTGCGACTGTTTGAGGAGGGGCAGCGCGTAAACGAGGGCGTAGAGGGGCGTCCCAAAGATGCAGCCCAGTGAGAAGAGAGACAGGACCCCGAAGAAGGGGATCGTTGCTCTCCCTCTGTCGCACGCGTCAGGAGTGCCCTCCGCGGTACCCGACGCTTCCACGGGCTTTCCTTGGATCGCTCGGCCCAGCCAGGAGATCAGCGCCACCGCCGAGAGCAGGAGAGGGAGCAGGCCCAGATAGGCTCCTCCTTCCACGTAGTTCTTCATCCCCCAGTAGACGTACTGTCCGTCTCCTCGGTCCGGCGCTGGCACGCGGCTCCAAGAGAAGAGATCGGGGATCGTGTGGTGCGCCGGATTGCCGAAGAAATTGGGTACAGCGAAGGCGATCAGACGCCGGGGAGGATAGGCCCAAGAGCGTACTTGTTCCAGGGTCGCTGCCGTCTCACCCCCGCGGAAGCTCGTGGAGACCACCTCATACAGCGGGATCAGCTGCACCGCCCCCAGGGCGACACCCACGACCGCCATGAGGCCTAACCAGAGCGCTGGCCGGATCAGAGAACGTGCTGTCTCCCGCCGACGCTGAGCGTCCGTCACCCCGGCCGCCCTCCAGGATGCCAACGTCGTTCCCCCGAGGCGCCACAGCGCATACAGCGCTGTGACCAGCAGCACGAAGTAGGTGTTCTCCGCATGTCCGGCCAGGATCTGGCATCCCAGGCCTAACGAGCCGAGCACTGCCCACGGTAGCGACGCCGGCCGCCCCGCCAGCGCGGGCCGCTGCTGAATCACCAACTCCACCATGGCCAGGATGAACGGCAGCCACGATGCGCCCGCGACGATCATCGGATGGACGACCGAGACGACCAAGAACCCGCTGAACTGGAAAGTGATACCCGCGATCAACCCGCCCAGGGGCTTCATGCCCAGGACCCGTGCGAAGACGTAGGCAAACATGCCTGCCAGGCCCAACTGGACCCAGGCAAAGACGCCGAAGGCGCGCCACAAGGGCAGCGCGTAGAAGACCGCGCTCAGCGGGTACAGTGCTGAATGCTGACCATTCGCCAGGAAAGGGTGTCCGGCGAAGAGATAGGGATTCCACAGCGGCAGCTGACGGCTCTGGAACGAATCCCGTAGAAAGAGCTTCCATGGGTAGTTCTGGAGGATGAGGTCGCCCAGCAGATGGTTCTGGGGATACGGTACGCCCATCTCCCCCGCTGCAGCCTCGTACGGCTCGAACGTGTAGAGGATGTCCGCCGGCAGCAGAGTCTTGGGCCCCCAGACCACTGATCCATAGAGGAGGAGGGGCAGGAGGAAGAGAAGAAGGAGCGCGCCCAGGTCGGGCAGTCGCTTGCGGATCATACAGTCTGGCGGTCATTCGGCTGGAGATGATGGTGACGCCACCAGATCCGCCACACACCCAGCGCCGCCTCGACCTTCACCGGCATCGTCATCTTCGATTCGCCAATCCGGCGGTCCTCAAAGAAGATGGGGACCTCCAGCGTGCTATAGCCCAGTCGGTTCGCCACGTAGGCCATTTCTACCTGGAAGACGTACCCCTGCGAGCGGATCGCATCGAGATCAATGCCCTGTAGGGCCTCCCCCCGCCAGGCCTTGAAACCCGCGGTGATGTCCCGAATCGACGATCCGAGGATCAGGCGTGTGTAGAGGTTGGCCCACCAGGATAGGAGAACCCGTCCTCTCTCCCAATCCGCGGCGGTTCGTCCACCCTTGACGTAGCGGGACCCGATCACCACGTCGTGGGATCCCAGATGACTGAGCAGCCGTGGCACGTCGGCGGGGGCGTGCGAGAAATCGCAGTCCATCTGAACCACCGCCTCGGCGTCCTGAGCCAGGGCCAGGCTGAACCCATCGACATAGGCGCGGCCCAGCCCTCTTTCGCCCTGACGGTGCAGCACGTGCACCTGGCCGCGATAGTCCCCCGCGAGCTGTTCCGCGATTCTGCCAGTGCCATCGGGCGACTCATCGTCGACGATCAGAATGCGGGTTTCAGGCAGCCCGAGACTCAAAAGGGCTTCCGTCATCGGTCGGATGTTCGCCGACTCGTTATAGGTGGGGATCACAATGGTTGTTTTCACAGATTCTGTCCAGTCGAGGTCGTGGAAGGTGCGGCACCCGGAGAGGGGATGATGACGTCCTACGGCCGTGCGTGACCCGTCGTTGTCGCCGCCGTGCCATCCACCGGTGCGCAGTGCATTACGCCACCGGATCCTTGTAGACAGCGAAGGCGCAGGCCTCGTCGCCCATGGCCTGGCACTCGACCTCGTCGACCTGAAACTCGCGGCCGCCGCTGATCCAGTGCAGGCCCTCCTCGAGCAATCCCTTGGCCGATGAACAGACCGGGCGACTAGCCGTGCGGCCCCAACAGGCCGGGCACCGTTCGATGATGTAGAAGTAGTACTCTGTCCGCTGGTCGACTCGCGTTACTTGATCGCTGACCTGGTTGAGCACCTCGGCTATGGTGGTGATTCCGATGCGGACTCGAGTGCCCAGCGGGAGCCGGGCGAACCCGGGATCCTTGACCCCCGCCAATGTCTCCAGGCCCTGGAGCGCTCTCGCGAAACAGGACCGCCCGGCACGCCCCTGGAGCCACTTCCCCCCCTGGAAGCCGAAGAGGTCCTCCAGTGCCCCATTGAGGGCAGAAAGATCCGCGAAATCGAAGCCCTTGTCCCAGTTCCTCGGTGGGCGTTGACCGACAAGGTTCGACAGGTGGGCCAGGTGGAGTACCGCGTGGAAGCCGTTGGTTCCCATCACGTCCTCCAGTGCCTGTAGATAGGCCTGCGCTACGATATTGGGATAGTAGAAACCACTCGGCTCGATCTGGTTCAACAACGCTCCTTAAGCCGGGCGCTTCGGTCTCCTCAGCACCTGTTCGCTCCAGCGCACTGCCGTCTAATCTTCAGCAGCCCTGCGGATCTGACTCGGATCGGACCGGCCGTGTCTCATGCCCAGCCCCTTGTCCTCCCGCTCCAGCTGCCCGGTCCAAGCCAGAGGGATTGATGAGCGGACTCGAGGGACTGCACGTGACTCGGTGCCGCTGGCTGAAGCAGGCGCCCCTGTCTCTGTGCTCCAGTCGCGCACGTCGGTTTTCGAGCGCAGAGCGGCCGGTCCGAACCCCCAGCTGATGTCCAACCCCAATCCGCTCCGCCGGCCCAGGACGCTAGACCACGATTGCGGAGAGTACCATAGCTCATGTGCGTTGTCAAGCTCTGCGTTCGCCAGGGGTACACCGGTGCGATGCACCTGCCAGGTGCGTTGCACACTCTCGGGCGACCCCCGCCGATCAGACCTTCGCAGTCCGCGGACCGCGAGCATTCGTTGGCGCCCCCGAGATGGTCGGAGGCTTGCTGGGCCAGTGGCCGATGGTATAATACCGCCCTTGAATCGAGGCCGATGAAGCGAGGAGCGTGCTGATCGATGGAGACCCTTCTGGAGAACATCCCAACCTATTTGACGATCCTGTCGACCGTCTGCGGCGGTGTGCTGGTGGCCCTCTTGGGCGGCATGGCGATCTGGACCTTCCGCGACATCAGGGCGCGGTCTCGAGACATCCTTGCTCAGATCCTGGCCACCGTACTCGTCCTAGTCCTGCCCGTGGTGGGCCTCGTCGTCTACCTGATGCTTCGGCCTCGTGAGACCCTTGAGGAGGCCTATGAGCACTCACTGGAACAGGAGGCCTTGCTCCAGGCTATCGAGGAGACCGACGAATGTCCTGGCTGCGGGCAGCAGGTTGAGGGGAGTTTCCTCTACTGCCCTGACTGTCATACGCGCTTGAAGAAGGCCTGTCCGGACTGCGGCCAGGCTCTCCGGCTTCACTGGTCCATCTGCCCATACTGCGGGGAGACCGTGACGCCTCAGGTTCTGGAGCCCGTCCGTACCTCCGGAGACCAAGAGCCCGCCGACGAGATAGCCGCCGCGGGCGCCTAGCCAACGCCCGTCTGCCCCAAACAGCCGGCTTCACAGCGACCCACTGCGCATTCTCCAGGTCGTGCCCCAACGCGCCTCTGATCGACCAGCTGATGGGTGAGCGTTCAATGGCGATGCCTGAGGTCCGCGACAGCCCGGGCCTCGGGCGCGCAGCACGCCTCCTCCCTCCCTAGATCTCCTCGCTCTCCCCGATCACGTGCACCTTCAGCATGTTCGTCTTCTTCCCCTGACCGAAGGGAATGCCCGCGGTGAGCACGGCTCGATCGCCCCATGCAATCAGACCCTCCTCGTGCGCCGCTCGAATCATCATCCTCACCATCTCGTCCGTGGTCCTGAACTCGTCGACCCGCACGGGCACCACGCCCCACACCAGGGCTAATCGATACAGGGTTCGCTCATTAGGCGTGACGGCGATAACTGGGACCGACGGGCGGTGGCGGGCTACCATCCTCGCCGTCGTCCCGGACATAGTCGCCGTGATGACGGCGCGCGCGTTCACCTCGTCGGCAATGGCTACCGCGCTTGAGCTGATCGACTCGGTAACCACCTCGTGGCAGTCCCCGGCGCACTCGACGATCCGGTTGCTGGGAAGATGCGCCTCTGCGTTGGAGCAGATGGCTGCCATTATCTCGGTCGCCTTGATCGGGTAGGATCCCACCGCCGTTTCTCCAGAGAGCATCACGGCGTCGGTCCCATCGAGGATCGCATTCGCAATGTCCGAGGCCTCCGCCCTGGTCGGCCGCGGGTGTTCCATCATCGACTGGAGCATCTGGGTTGCCGTGATGACCGGTTTCCCCATCTGGTTGCAGCTCCGTATGAGCCGCTTCTGGTGAAACGGGACCTCCTCCGCGGGGGTCTCCACGCCCAGGTCCCCCCGTGCGACCATGATCCCGTCCGCGTGAGACAGAATGGCGTCAAAGTCCGAGAGGGCCTCCGGCTTCTCGATCTTCGCGATGATGGACGGCGCTTCCGCCCCAAGCGTCTCCAGGTGGTGGCGCAGCTCCTGCACGTCTGCGGCCCGTCGCACGAAGGAAAGGGCGAAGTAGTCGACCCCCTGTTCCAGCCCAAAGGCTGCGTCCTCCTTGTCCTTCTCCGTCAGGGTAGAGAAGGTGAGCCTTGCGCCGGGCACGTTGATCCCCTTATGCGACGTCAGCTTGCCGCCCGTCACCACCTGCGCCGCCAAACGCAGCGCGCCCACCCGTCGCTTCACCGTGAGCGCCAGATTCCCGTCGTCCAGGAGCAGAGTCTGGCCCGCGCTCAAGTCCCGCAGTAGCTCGGGGTGGGGTACCGGGATCTCGCTTTCGTCGCCCGTGTGCGGTTCGCTGGAGAGCATCACCGTCTCTCCCTGGCGCAGAGGGATCGGTTCGTCTTGGATAGTCCCTACGCGCAGCTTGGGGCCCTGGAGGTCGGCGATAACGCCGCAGAGGCACCGCTCCTGTTCTGCTACTTCCCTCAGCGTGGCAATCGTCTTTCGGTGTGTTTCTCGGTCGCCGTGGGAGAAATTGATCCGCGCCAGGTCCATACCCGCCTGCATCAGGGCGCGCATCTTTTCAGGGCTGTTCGTGGCCGGCCCGATGGTGCATACGATCTTTGTCCGTGGCAAGGTACGCCTCCCTTGGGTGATACGAGAAGCCCCGCAGCGAAGGAGCAGCTGCGGGGCTGATGTTAATCTGCGGATGCAGCGCCGGCGACTGGCTGAGCCGTGCCCGGGAATCGCCCCGCTCTTATCCCCCTAGCGGATGCTGCTGAAGGCCTCGGCGCCTGCATACTGCCCGGCATCGCCCAGTTCCTGCTCGATACGAAGCAACTGGTTGTACTTCGCCACCCGCTCCGAGCGGCATGGAGCACCGGTCTTGATCTGCCCGGTATTCAGTGCCACAGCCAGGTCGGCGATGGTGGCGTCCTCCGTCTCTCCAGAGCGGTGAGACACCACTGCGGTCCACGCCGACCGCTGTGCAAGCTGCACGGCGGCGATGGCCTCGCTAAGCGACCCGATCTGGTTCACCTTGCAGAGCAGCGAATTGCAGGCCCCCAGCTCAATCGCCTTCTGGACACGTTCCGTGTTCGTAACCAGCAGGTCATCACCCACGATCTGGATCTTGTCGCCCAGGCGCTCCATCATCACCACCCAGCTGTCCCAGTCGTCCTCGTCGAGCCCGTCCTCAATGCTGATGATCGGATACCTATCCACCCAGTCCGCGTAGAAGTCGACCATCTCCGCGCCCGTGAGCTTGCGGCCCTCCTTGTTGAGCACGTACTTGCCGTCCTCGAAGAACTCGCTGGCAGCCGGGTCGAGCGCGATGGCGATATCCGCCCCGGGCTCGTACCCTGCCTTCTCGACAGCCTGCAGAATGACCTCAACGGCCTCCTCGTTCGCTTTCAGACTCGGAGCGAAGCCGCCCTCGTCACCGACGCTCGTCGATTTCCCCTGCTCCTTGAGGACGCGCTTCAGGGCGCTATAGACCTCGCTGCCCCACCGCAGCGCATCGGCAAACGTCGGGGCACCGACCGGCATGACCATAAACTCCTGCAGGTCCGGCCCGTCCATCGCGTGCTTCCCGCCGTTGAGGATGTTCATCATCGGAACGGGGAGGACGTGGGCGTGGACGCCGCCGATATATCGATAGAGCGGCAGTTGGAGGAAGTTGGCGGCTGCCTTGGCCACGGCCAGCGAGACTCCCAGGATGGCGTTCGCTCCCAATCGTTCCTTGTTGGCCGTACCGTCCAATTCAAGCATGTACGCGTCAATGCCGGCCTGATCCGTCACTGGCCAGCCCACCAATTCTGCCGCGATTACGTCGTTCACGTTGGAAACTGCCTGCTTCACGCCCTTTCCACCGTATCGGTTCTCGTCGCCGTCCCGAAGCTCCAGTGCCTCGTGGACGCCCGTGGAGGCGCCTGACGGCACGGCGGCCCGGCCCCAAGATCCGTCGGATACTACGACCTCTACCTCTACGGTTGGGTTCCCTCGTGAGTCCAAGATCTCCCGAGCGAATAGGTTGTCGATCTCATTCATCATCCTCGTTCCTCCCCCCTTTTCTCCATCAGCTCCATCGCGAGCCCATCCAGCATGGTGCGGCCGGCACCCAGCTGACAGTTTCCGGTAGAATCCCCCCACCGCATACCTGTCCAGCGTGCCTCGCTCCAACGTGCCCGTCCCGTGCGCGTGCCTTCACCCGTCGACCATGCCCGGGAATCTGGACGATGCTACAGGCCCATTAGCTGGTACAGGCGGTCAAAGTCGAAGTTCTCGGCGAAAAGCTTCTCAAACTGCTTCAGCTTGGACTCCTGCCCCAGGCGAGTCTTCCCAAACACCTCGTCGATAGCCTCAACCGTCTCAAGGGTGTTTCGCCGTACGAGAAGCACCGGCACGCCGATCTCCTCAGCCCGCCGGATGACCTCCGGCATCGGACGGAGGTTCCCGGTCAGGATCAGGCAGCGCGTGCCGGCCTCGAGACCGACGAGTTGCATATCCGAGCGGTCACCTCCCGTGATCAGCGCCTTGGCGCCCGAGACGCGGCGGATGCGCGGCAGCGCCTGATCCACACCCATCGCTCCCACCACCAGCCGTTCGATGAGCACGTCTCGCTTCTCCGGCAGGGCGAGGAACTCGGCGTTCAGTACCTCGACCAACTCGTCGACGCTGATCGCCTGGAGTTCCTCCTCGAAGGGGATGGTGCCCAGCACGCGAATATCCTGTTTCTCGAGACAAGGCGTGCATATCTTCTCGGACAGCTTCTTCTCGGCCTTCGGCACCGCGTTGATCATCGTGCCCAATAGTTGGTCGTAGAGTTGGCGGTAAGCCGTGATGCAGTCATCGGCTTGGTTGACCCGATTATGATAGCGGATGATCGCCAGCGCGTACAAGTCCAGCGCCTCCGTGACGGACTTGGGGTCCAGTCCCAGGCTCACCCCCTCACGTAGGGAGCCGCCACCTTCGACCAGCACGATGTCCTTCCCCTTGATCTTCCCAAATGCCGCGCGCACCTCGGCCATCAGGTCCCGCTCGCCACACCCACACCGCATCTCCCGAGCCAGCGACGGCGTTAGAAGCACGCCGATCAGATCCTCCGCCTTCTCCTCCAGACCCAGGGTCTTGCAGACGAAATCGGCATCCTCGTCCAGCGCCCGGCCCGGGACGGGTTCCCACGGCTGGGTCGAAAGCGGCTTGAAGTAACCCACCTCGTAACCCTGGCGCTGGAATGCCCGGCCGAGCGCCAGACAGACCGCGGTCTTTCCGGAGAAGGGCTCAATCGATGTGACGTACAAAGCCTTCATGATTTGCTCCTTTTGCTCAGTATACGAGTAGACAGAGACCGTCTTGGCCCAGCTTATTCACGACGAGAGTACCAACCGCATATCGATCGCCATCGCCCCGCGTCCCTCCTCGAAGACGGTCAACGGGTTGATATCGAGCTCCACAATTTCGGGGAAATCTGTCACCAATTGGCTGATTCGCATCAGCGCATCGACCATCGCCTCGTGATCCGCGGGCGGTTCCCCTCTCACACCGGCCAGCAGCGGATACGACCGAATCTCGTGGATCATCTCCTCCGCCTCCTTCCGGCTGAAGGGGGCCACCCGGAAGGCCACGTCCTTGAGCGCCTCCACGTAGATGCCGCCCAGACCAAACGCCACCAGCGGGCCAAACTGAGGATCTCGGTTCATACCCACCAGAATCTCGCGGCCGCCCGTCACCATCTCCTGCACCAGGCAGCCCCACATCCGGGCATCCGGCATGTAGCGGCCTGCCCGATAGGTGATCAAATCGAACGCGTCCCGTACGTCGGTCGGCGAGTCCAGGCCCAGCTTGACACCGCCGACATCCGTCTTGTGCAGGATGTCCGGCGAGGCGATCTTGAGCACAACGGGGTAGCCAATCTCTTCGGCCTTCTCTACGGCCTCCTCCGCGGTCTCCGCCAGATGAGACTCGGGCACTCGGAAGCCGTAAGCATCCAGAACCTCCCTCGCCTCGGTGTCTCCGATAGCAGCTCGGCCCTCCTCGCGCACCTGCGCGAAAAGCTTCTCCACCGGTGGCTTGCAGACCTCGCACGGCTCGGGCTCGGGGATGGGCCGGTCCTTTTCCAAGCGATACCCGTCCATCGCCGCCAGCGTCGCCGCCGCGCGCTCGGGGAAAGGGTAGTTCGGAACGCCGTACTCTCGCAAAATGCGCACGCCGGCGTCGATCCGTGCCTCGCCCATAAAACATGCCAAAATGGGCTTTTCTGATTCCTCCGATACCCGTCCCACGGCGTGGGCGGTCTTCTCGATCTCCGTCATGGCCTGCGGTGTCACGATCACCAGCAAGCTGTCAACCTTATCATCATTCAGGACCAGCTCGATCGCATGCTCATAACGATCGGCCATGGCGTCTCCCAGCACATCCACCGGGTTTGCTGCGCTGGCCGCGCCGGGCAGGTAGTCAGTAAGGGCCTTCACCGTATCGTGGCTCAAGCGTGGAATCTCGAGGCCGGCGTGCTCCACCGCGTCCGTCGCCAGGATACCCGGGCCGCCGGCGTTCGTGACGATACCGACCCGGTTGCCGCGCAAGGGCGGCTGATACGCAAAACCCAACGCGTAGTCGAACAACTGTTCCATAGAGCCGGCTCGCGTCACCCCGATCTGCTTGAACGCCGCTTTGTAGGCAGCCTCGGATCCGGCAAGGCTTCCGGTATGCGATGAGACGGCTCGGGAGCCCGATTTCGTCACACCAGATTTGATCGCTACGACCGGTTTCTTCCGCGTCACCTCACGCGCCACGTCCATGAATGCCTGACCATCGGGGAGGCCCTCGACGTAGATCAGGATCACTTTCGAGTTAGGATCGTCCCCCCATGCCATCAGCAGGTCTGTCTCACTCACGTCCGCCTTGTTCCCCAGGCTGGCGAACTTGGAGAAGCCGATACGTCCTGCCATCGCCAGATCCAGCACCGCTGTCCCCAGTGCGCCGGACTGAGACATGAACGCAATCGGGCCGCCGGGCGGCATGCCCGCGGCAAACGTGGCGTTCAGCGGCGTCTCGGTGTCGATCACGCCCAGACAGTTGGGGCCGATCAATCGCAGGTCGTAGGACTCAGCAATCTCCATCAGCTCCCGCTCGCGTTCGAGGCCCTCGCGCCCCGCCTCGCGGAATCCGGCGGTGATGATGACCACCGACGAGGTTCCCTTCTCGCCGCACTCCTTCAGCACGTGCGGCACGATCTTCGATGGCACGACGATGACGGCCATATCCACTGGTCCCGGCACATCGAGCACCGACCCATAGGCTTCCAGCCCCAGAATCTCCTCCGCCTTGGGATTGATCGGGAAGAGCTCGCCCTCGAATCCTCCCTGCTGGAGGTTGTTAAGGACCGCAAAGCCCAATTTCTCAGGGTCGCGCGATGCACCGATGACGGCCACCGAACTGGGTTCAAAGAAATTGTCTAACATAACATCCTCATAGTCTCTATAGCCTACGTCGGTTACGTCGGAAAACCATGGTTCATCATAGTACAACTGGATGGATTTGGCAAACGTCGATTTCCCTTACCGGCTCGGCGGTCCCTTTAACCTGCTTGGGCCCGCTGCCGTGCCGGTCGACTCCTCCACTCTTGCTTGGCAACCCCTGTGTGATACAATCAGTCCCGGAGGTCACCTTATGCCCATACGCGTTCTACCCGATCACGTCGCCTCGCAAATCGCCGCCGGAGAGGTCGTTGAGCGTCCGGCATCCGTCGTCAAGGAGCTGATCGAGAATGCCATCGACGCCGGCGCAACCTCCATAGAGGTGGAGACCCGAGGTGGGGGAAAGAGTTTCATCAGCGTTGTCGACGACGGGGCAGGGGTGCCCCGCCGTGAGGTGGAGCTGGCCTTCCACCGCCACGCCACCAGCAAGCTGATCACGGCGAACGACCTGGAGTCCATCACCACCCTGGGTTTTCGCGGCGAGGCCTTGGCTTCCATCGCTGCGGTGAGCCGAATGACGTTTGCCACGCGCGCCGCCGGCGAGGAGCTGGGAACCTATCTCCGGCTGGAGGGAGGTGAGATCGTCTCCCGTCGCGAGGTCGGGAGACCCCCTGGGACCGCCGTCACCGTCGAGGGACTCTTCTACAACGTCCCAGCGCGGCGCAAGTTCCTGCGCACCGAGCGCACGGAGCGCCGGCACGTCGACCGCTGGGTCACCCGCTACGCCATGGCCTATCCCGACCTGCGCTTTGCCCTCGATCACGGCGACCGGAGCGCCTTCCAGTCGCCGGGGACCGGAGAGTTGCGCGACGTGCTGGTCGGAGTCTACGGCCTCGATGTCGGTGAGCAGGCTCTGGACGTCATCGCGGATGATTCGTCGGAGAGCGCCATCCGTGTTTCCGGTTTGGTGGGCCCGCCCTCATTCCACCGTGCCAATCGGACATACATCACCGTCTTCGTCAATGGACGCTGGGTAAAGGATGCCAGTCTCACCTACGCCGTGACGCAAGCCTATGACCGACTCCTGCCCAAAGGACGGCACCCCATGGCCGTGGTGATGGTGGATCTGCCCCCGTCGGAGGTGGACGTCAACGTCCATCCGGCCAAGGCTGAGGTCCGCTTTCGCGATGGGGATGCTGTCTTCCGTGCGGTGCAGAAGGCGATCCGGCGAACGCTGCTCGAACGAGCGCCGGTACCCGAGATGGGGGGGAGAAGCTCCTCAAGCGATGCTGAGGCCCCATGGTCTGCCGGAGCGAGGGGTTGGCGCGATGGAGAGGCGCGCCGGAAGCGGCTTACCGCCCTTGGTCGCGCCGGTACGGAGGAGCAAAGCCAACTCCGACTCGGGTCTGCCCGTCCGCTGGATTCCGGAGAGGGAGTTCTCCCTCCTCTCCGCGTTATCGGTCAGCTGGGCACCACCTACATTGTGGCCGAAGGACCTCATGGCATGGTCCTGCTCGACCAACACGCGGCCCACGAACGGGTGCTCTTCGAACGCCTTCTCAACCAGCGCAAGGGTGCCGGCGTGCCCTCTCAGTCACTCTTGGAGCCAGCGTTGGTGGACCTGGGTCCGGAGGCTGCTGATGTTCTGGACGAGCATCTGGACATTCTGGGGCAGGTTGGGTTCGAGGTTGAGTCTTTCGGCGGCTCCACTATGATGGTCCGGGCGCTGCCCACCATCGTGGCCGAGGAGCACCCCCATCAGGTCCTGGCCGATGTCGCGGAGACTTTCCTCTCTGGCGAGGAGCCGCTGAGAGTGCCGGCGGAGGAGGCCGTGGCCCGTCAGGTCTGCAAGCGGGCGGCTGTAAAGGCTGGGCAGGTGCTTGAGCAGGCCGAGATGGCCGAGCTCATCCGTGCGCTGGAGGACTGCGAGAGTCCCCACACGTGCCCGCACGGACGGCCGACCATGATCCACCTCTCTGTAGAGCATCTGGCCCGTCAGTTCGGGCGCACGTGAGCGCCCTGATGACCGGGCTGACGACCGGTGGACGATCACCTGAGCAACCCCCTCCAGCTGCTGGTCGCAGAGCCTGCTTGCGTGGGCCACACCCTCTTCCTGGGCTCGGATCGATGAATCTCTTGAGAGACGGCCTGCGTCTGATGTCACCGGCCTCACCGTCTGGCATAGCGGGCAGCGTCTGATGAAGCGTCTTCTGCCGCAGCCGTAGACTGCGGTGGCGCCCATACTCGGGGTTGGTCAGGAGGAGGGGGCGCCCTTCTCTCTCCGGCGGTGCTCGGATGCGTTTGGTCGGTCACTGTCGGAGGGAGGTGCAGCGACCTTCCAACCCGGTGTGATGGACTGAGAAAGGTGCGGAGGTTTAG